>Ga0256843_1000028_pt1 | contig 120540 bp, 106 predicted proteins | sample AlvinellametaG_FD_191572 | JGI IMG/M metagenome (GOLD analysis project Ga0256843, IMG submission 191572) | Pompeii worm associated microbial communities from hydrothermal vent at the East Pacific Rise, Pacific Ocean - Alvinella | ecosystem: Host-associated > Annelida > Integument >... | reverse complement strand
AATAAGCTCTGCTATTGTATTTACAGGGCATCGGCGCATTTTATCGCCCGCCCCCGCCTGCCCCTGCAAAATCCCCCAATCCGTCCTATCTGTGCGGTGTTGTGCGGTGGGGGGAACGCCCCCGCCCCCAAGAGAAAAGCAAAGAGAAAACAAACGAAAAAACCAAAGAAAATAAAGGAAAAAACGCCCCAAAACCAAAGGAAAAACAAACCACAGCAAAAAGAGAAAAACAAGAGCAAAAGTTACTATGGTAAAGTCTCTAAGAAGTTCTTGTAAAAAATATCAACAAAAACTTTACTATCCTTTGTTGTTGTGCCTTTGTTAATTGTTTTTATTGATCAAATTCACTATTACTTTTATCATGGTTTCTTTTTCATCCGGTTTACTTACCGCTATCATTAAAGTTAGTGCAACCAAAGCATTATCTGCAATTCTTTTGTTACCATCGGTAAAAGAATGATTTTTTACTATAAAATATAAAAGATTGGCAGCTTTTTCCTCTATGCTCGGGTATAAATCAATTCCGTCAAATGTTTGGTGAATAGTAGCTATTGAACTTTTAAAAGAATTGTCTTTTTCGTGTCCGAATAATTTGCTATTCCCATAAGTTTTTTTCACTAATTTAATTTGTTTTATGGCTTCTTCATAAGTCAGTTGATAGACTACTTTTCCGGATGTATTTTCAATTTTTAATGTTTGATAATCATATTGGTCAAGTATTTCTAAGGCGTAAGAATAGTCTGAAATTATTTTTAACAATCCTTTGCTCTGATTATTTGTAAGTTCTTTATATTTAAGCGTATTTCCAAGTATTTTTATTGTTTCTTTTAATTCGTTTAGTTGTTCAACTTGTTTTTCTAACCGTTGTTGATTAATGGTATAACCTTTAATTAAATAGTCTTTGATAATTTGATTTGCCCATATTCTAAATTGCGTTCCTCTTTTAGATTTTATCCGATATCCCACTGAAATTATAACATCAAGATTAAAATATTCAATATTTCTAACAATTTTTCTACCACCTTCTTTTTGAACTGTTGCTATTTTTGCAACAGTTGAAATTCTTTCCAATTCTCGTTCTTTATAAATGTTTCTTATATGTCTGGAAATTACAGATTTATCTCTTTCAAAAAGTTCAACCATTTGATTTAAACTTAACCAAACAGTATCTTTTTCAAGTTTTACTTCAATTGAAGTTTTTCCTTTGGATGTTTTGTATATTTTAATTTCTGACTTTTCCATTAATCAAAAATACAATCCTTTTTTATATTTCTGAAATTATTCTTACAAATGCGGTAGAACGAGTTTGAAAACACACAATAATCAAGCGGGACGGCGCGCACGCGCCGCCCCTGCCATTCTTTACAACGTAAAGAAAAATCAGCGAAATCCGGTAAATCCGCGTAATCCCGAAGCGAGTTCGGGACAAGTCCGTGTCAAGAAAACTTATCATTTGCTATTCGGCGGTTTGTTACTCTTTGCATCATCACATGTGCAGGTGTTTATAGATGCTGTGAGTCAATGCTTCTAATTTGAGGCTTATTTATTTTACAAGGTTTACCCCAACCATTTTTTAAAGTCTTTGACCCGTTCGCGGGCGACTATGATTTCATGTTGTGAAAAATTTTTTAAAATGACTTTAAGCCGGCTATTGCTGTATGAGATAATATCGGCAATGGCATTGTGCCCAATAATAAATTTGCGGTTGACTCTAAAAAAACCGGTGGGACGGAGTTGCGGATAAATTTTTTCGAGCGGGTTGTCGTATAAGAATTCTTCACCGTTTGCGGTTACTATGTAGGTTGCTTTATCTTGGCTGTAAAAACAGATAATATCCTGCACCGGCAAGCTTTTGATATGATGGCCGTATTGAATGCTAAACCGTTCTTTATAATTTAAAGGATTTTGAATATTTGTTAAAAGTTGTTGAAAATCAATATTTTGTAAATTATTGTTCCGGTATTTATTGACAGCAAAACGCAATTCTTCTTGGCGGATAGGTTTGAGCAGGTAATCAATACTGTTGAGTTTAAAGGCTTTAATGGCATACTGGTCGTAAGCCGTTGTAAAAATCACCGGACTTTGCAGGTTGGTTTTTTCAAATATTTCAAAAGCACTGCCGTCGGAAAGGTGAATGTCGGCAAAAATTAAATCGGGCGCAACGTTTGAATTAAACCATTCGACGCTTTCTTGGACCGAATGTAGCAAGATGTTCGTTTGTATGTTTTCTTTTTGCAACATGCGTTGCAACCGTCGTGCCGCAGGTTTTTCGTCTTCGATGATAACAGCCTGTATCATATCGTTAGTTTGTTCAAATTTACATTAAAAAGTTCACTTTTACCATAGATACATAAATAAATTTGTGCTGTCATTGCGAGCTGCGAAGCAACGAAGCAATCTCTATAAATGCAACACCGGCGTTCAATAAAGGAAAGTTTAGTGCTAAATTGTTTGAGATTGCCTCGTCATTCGTTCCTCATTTCTCGCAATGACAGGAATGAAATGTTTGAGATTGCTTTTTTCTCGTTCCTCGTCATCGCAATGATATTATTGAAATTATGCATTTTAAGACAGCCTTGTTAAGCAGGTTTTATATTGGAACGATAATAAAGTATCTAAAATTATTGGTTTTACAATAGAGGTAATTTTATGATAAAATTATCCTTGTCTTCTTTTATTTCGGGCAAGTCAGTATTTAGCAAAGCATAACGTTTTTCGATGTTTTGCAAACCGAAGCCTTTGCGTTTCAGTTGGCTCTTGATAGTTTTGTTATTGCTGATAATCAAATAATTATCTTTTATTTCGATTTTTATAAACAGCGGATTTTCTGTGGAAATATGATTGTGTTTGATACAGTTTTCCAAAACTATTTGAAGTGAAAGGGGAGGTATTTTGGCACTTTCGGGCAAAAGAGCGGGTATCTCATATCGAATGCCGTTTTCAAATCGCATCTGATAGAGATTTAATATTTTTTTTGCAAACGTCATTTCTGTTTTAAGTGGCACCGTGTCGTGCTCTTTTTGTTCCAGCACATATTTATATACATCAGCCAATTGTAACGAAAAATGCTCTGCCTCTTTAGGATTTTCACCAATCAATGCCGTCAATACATTGAGATTGTTAAATAAAAAGTGCGGATCCAATTGATTTTTTAAACTCTCAAATTTGCTGCGTTCGTTTTCGGTTTTGAGTTGTTCGGCTTTGAGTTCTGCTTCGCGCACCGCTTTAAAAGAATAGCCGGTGATGATAAATAAAGCTATAATTAAGGCAAAAAATACCACTATGATATATTCCGTAGGATTGATATGTGCAATGAACTGCTCAAAAGGCTGACCATATACAAATACCCTAAAGAATAGGTTTAAACCGAAATATATAATAATATTGACCGGAATAACCCCCAATATGCTGATAATTAATGTTTTTTCGGGTTGTTGGTGCCAATCAAACCACCGGCCTACTGCTTTAAAATATAAAGCGTTGGCTGTGGCAAAAACCGCCGAATAAATGACATACAAGTAAAAATGTTGCCATACGGCACTACCGCCACCCAAAAGAAAATTTAAAGCTGCAATCAATAAGGCGGCTACAAGGCTTGTGATAAGGATACTTTTTGTTTTCATGATGATTTAGTTATGTAATATTATATGTATATTTTTTTTTCCGGGAACTTTAAAAACGGCATCTTGCCACGACGGCGGTCCTGCCAGTTGCGGATTGTTGGATATGCCGTAGGGCTCCGTGGGTATGTAGTGGTTAAAGTCAAGCCGTCCGTTACCGTTGGTGTCTTGCATCACCATAACGGCATAGTTGCCTTCGGGCAAACCGGAAACGACAAAAACTCCTTGGTCTTTTTTAACCAAATTTATTTTCATCATCTTTTTTTGATAAAAATCTTTTTCGTTGTTGTAAACCGCTACGTAAAGTTTGCCCTGTTTCGGATTGTAGTTATCGATGATAATCATCAAATCATAATTTTCGGCAGGTTTTGGTTTTTGTGCCTGATTGCTCGATGTCCATATTAAAGCAAATATGAATAGCGGTCGCAAAAAGTGTATATGTTTTTTCATTTTTTATGATTTTTTTGTAGGACAAAGATGCGGTAATATATGTCACACTACAAATTTTATCTACCGGATTGTAGAATTTTAAGGTTGAACCGTTATTACTAATTTAAAAATCGAATTGTTAAAAATATATATAAATATGATAAATATCAGTTTATATCCGATTTTTAAAATGCTAATTGAAGTCGTTTTATGGGGTTGAAAAAGGCTTTTGAAAGGAATGGTTTTAAGGTAAAATTTATGTATATTTTGAATAAATAAACATAAAAACTGATAAAAATCATTTTGTTGTTTATGATTTGTCATATAATTGTAAAAAATAACCACAAAAATCACACGATTATGAGAAAATTAAATTTATTTATTGTCATGTTATTGTCGCTAATTTGGGTGACAAATGTAACAGCGCAAGAAAAAAAGTTTAAAAAAACCGTGAAAATCAACGGTCGTATTCAATACGATTATGAGTTTTTAAAAAGAGATAAAGCAGACGAATGGTTTAACGGTAATGAATTCAGAAGAGTTCATTTGTCGGCAGCCGGAAAAGTCTCACCTCATTTAAAATACAAAGTAGAGGTTAGTTTTGCACATGCTCAGATAGGTTTTAGAGATGTTTATTTGAAATATACCGCCGGCAAGCTCGGTAATTTTGCTGTCGGAAGTATGGCGGAACCTACCGGTTTGGCAATGGCAACCAGTAGCAAATACATTCCGTTTTTTGAACGGCCTATGCTGACTTCTATGCAAAATTTTCGTTGGGCATCGGGCTTACATTACGAAAATTTCGGTTTGTTCGACGGCAAGGCTACCTTGCAAATGGCTTTGACTAACAATGGTGCCAGTGCCGAAGGTTTTAAAGATAAACATTTGGAAGCCGGAAACAATTTTGTTGCCCGTATTACCTCGGCGCCCGTTAATGATGGTGCCAAAGTATTGCATCTGGGTTTAAACTATGCCAGTCGTCCGGCTAAAGATTTGAAATTCAGACCCGAAAATCACATGGGCGAAAAATACCATTATACTTTTGATGCGGCAACCGGTCGCAAAGAATTGGGATTTGAATTGGCAGGAACTTTTAACAATATTTCATTGCAAGGAGAATACAAAACCGAAAATGTTGCCAACGATGTCGATAAAGATTATAATATCAGCGGTTACTATGTCATGGGTAGTTTCTTTTTAACCGGTGAACACCGTCCGTATAAACACGGAGCTTTTGGTCGCGTAAAACCCAAAAAAGACATAGATAACGGCGGATACGGCGCTTTTGAGTTGGCTGTGCGTTACTCCAATATGACCCCTTCACAAGATGTAATTGACGGCAATCCGGCAATGCCCGAAACCATCAATAATCTGACTTTCGGTTTAAACTGGTATCTGACTTCGCATGTTCGTATGATGTACAATTACGTAGTAACCGACGATGGTAACGACGTATTGGGCAATTTGTCGGGTCACTTAATCAGAGTTCAAATAGATTTTTAAAAAATAACAAAAACAAACAACTATGAATTTAAAAAAATTAGTCAAACACCAATGGTCATACGTTTATGCCGGGGTGTTGTTCGGTATTGCACAAATCGTTTATATGATAGGTTTGTGGATCAATTCGCTTAACCATGGCAAAACGCCGCATTTAAAACCCATAACCGTAACTACCGATTTGGGAAAAATGTTTCGCGGTTTTGAAGTTTTTATCAATAATTTATTCGGGTTTAAGTCCGAGTTGTATGGCAAATACGGCACGGTTGTAGTCGATGGTGTCGAAAAAGTATTGCCTGCCACCGGAGGCGCTTTTATTCCCGGAGTGGGCTGGCCGATAGTCGGTATGATTATCGGTGGGTTTTTGGTTGCCAAAATGGAAAATGAAAGTCGTTCGTGGGCATACTTTTCAAAAAAAGCCTTGCTGATTTCGTTTATAGGCGGCGCTTTGTTTAGTTACGGAACCCGTTTGGGCGGCGGTTGTACCCTCAATCACTTAATGGGTGGTGTGCCTATGATGAACATTCACTCTTTGGTAACCGTTATTTTTATGGCAATAGGCGGTGCTTTGGGATTTTGGATTATGGCCAAACTTAAATTAGCCAATTATTTTAAGCACCAAGAAACTTTGGAATACGTTAAAAATGCCGACAAAGGCGAACAAGCTACTTATAAAAAAGGCTATAAACCCACCAAAAGAACCATCTATTGGATAGCTTTAACTTTCTCATTGATATTTGTTTTTGTAGCTGTCTATAACGGATTTTTTGACGGCGAAAGCATGAAACATATCAAGGGAGATGCCATTAAGCCGTTTAACAAATCGGTTGATCACAAAGGTTGGTTTTATGTAATATTGACTTTGGTTGCCGGTATTTTGGGAGGTATCGGATTGGCAAAATCGGGTTTTGGAACCGAGTGTTCGTTGGTAGCTATGGAAACCGGTAGCGATATGGCTAAAAACGACAAAAAATATGCTTTTATGGGTGTCCCCCGTATTACCCGAACCTTGATGCGTAGTTATGCTCCTATTATAGGTATTGCTACCCATTGGGTTGTGATGTTGGCTTTTATCATCATAGCTTGGGTGTTTTTGGGAGCCGAACCCGCTTTTGCAGGCAAAGTAAAATATTCATTGACAGCCGGTAGTTTTATAGGCGGATTGTTGTTGGGGATTGGTGCCGTTACCCTAATCGGTTGCGAAATTCGTTCCTATATGCGATTGGGTATGGGGTATCTCAACACCATGGTTGGTTTTATGGGATTTGCCGTAGGATATTTGCCTTTTACCTTGTTTTATAAAGCACATAAACACTTTTTGAACAGTACTGTAATTGCCGGAGGAGACCCTAAAAAAGGCATTGAAGGCAGTTTGACCACCAAATACAAAGTTTATGAATTGTTTACCGACAGCGTAGGCGGGCAACAATTTATTTTGTTCTTATGGTGGGCGTTTTTATTGGCTTTGACCATATATTTTATTAGAAAAGGTATCAAAAATACCGGATTGCGCAAGGTACATATTATACACCGCAACACCGAAGAAGCCCAAGCTTATATCGACGAGCAAGCGGCTAAAAATAACGGAATGGTCAATGGCGTTCCGGCACCTATGCCCGTGCCACCCGAGGCTTATCCCGAAGATTAATTTTGGTTAATTAAATTATGTAAATCGCCGAAAGAAAATTTAGCTTTCGCCGATTTGCCTTTTAACACTATTGTAAGATGAAACACTTGATAAAATATTTACCCGGACTTTTGTTCACTTTGTCATTGGCTTTGTTGTCGTTGTTATTGACCGGTTTTTTGCCGGTTGGAGTAGTGGTTATCGGTATAACGTCGGGTATGATTATCGGTAATTTTTTTAACCTGTCCGAAAACCTATGGGCGGGTATAAATTTTTCCGAAAAGAAATTGCTGGCTTGGGCTATTATTTTTATGGGTGTAAAACTCGATTTCAATATTGTCAAGGAATTGGGTTATAAATCAATTGTTGTTATCGTTGTATCTATTGTTTTTACGCTATTGCTGTCCCAAATTATTTCCAAATTATTGGGTTTTAACAGACGTTTGGGCTTGTTGTTGGGTATTGGCAACGGTATTTGCGGCAGTTCGGCTATTGCGGCTACCGAAAAAATAATCGGAGCCGAAAAAGATGAGGTCGGTTTGTCGGTTACCATTATTAATTTTTTAGGAACAATGGGGATGTTTTTGTTACCTTTACTTATCAAATATATTTTTCATTTTGACGATATAAAATCCGGTTTTTTTATAGGAAACACTTTGCAAGCGGTCGGGCAGGTAGTGGCTGCCGGATTTTCGCTAAATCATACGGTAGGACATACGGCAACCATTGTAAAAATGGTGCGTATATTGATGTTAACGCCGGTGGTTTTCAGTCTGATATATTATTTTCATCAAAAAAATAAAAAAGCCGAAGTTGTGGTAAAAAAACAAGGTGTGCCTTATTTTATTGTGGGTTTTATACTCATGTCTTTGTTATCTACTTTTCATTTGTTGCCATTGAAGGGCATTCATATTTTGGGCGAGTTTAGCCATTATTTGTTGTTGACAGCCATGGTGGCCATTGGCTTGAAAATCAATTTTTTGACTGTGCTAAAACAAGGTGGAAAAGCCTTGTTGGTCGGTAGTTTGATATTTTTGATGCAACTAATTTTTGCCGTGCTGATGATTGATTGGGTTTTGTAGTGTTAATATTGAATATTAATTGTTTAACAGTCTTTGCTTGACAGTGTTGATATAATTTCTGCCTATAGGAATTCTTTTACCGGGCAATTCAATTAAATTGCCGTCTATTGATTTAATTTTGTTCACATTTACTGTATAAGAGCGGTGAATACGTAAAAATATAGCGGCTGGTAGTTGTTTTATGAAAGCAGACATTGAACTCAAAACCAGATGTTTATCATTATTTGTTACAATTTCGATGTAGTCTCTCAGACTTTCTATATATAAAATTTCAGCATAATTAATTTTGATCATTTTTTTGTTAACTTTGATAAATAAATAGTCTTTTTGCCGGTTTTGACGTAATAAGTTTATTTGATTTTGAATTCGTTCAATTGAGTTCATAAATCTTTTGAGTGAAATGGGTTTAACCAAATAATCCAAAACATTGAGCTTAAAACTTTCGACGGCAAACTCTCTATAAGCCGTAGTAATAACTACCAAGGGTTTGTGGTTTAGATTATTCAAAAAATCCAATCCGTTTATTATGGACATATTGATATCTAAAAAGATGACATCGACCTTGTTGGTTTGCAATGTTGATAATGCGTCAAGTGGGTTGGTAAATTTTCCAACGATATCAAAGTTTGAAAAGTGATTTAAATGATTTTCTATCACTTTTATGGCTAATTCTTCGTCATCTATGATAAGGCAATTAATTTTTTGTGTCATAAGGCAAATCTTGTAAAGGTATAATTAATTCAACTGTAAATATATTATTTGAAGGATTGATATTCAACTCAAAATTGTTTTGATAAAGAAGTGTGAGACGTCTTTTGATATTATTAATGCCCATTCCGTGTTTTTTATTGTGATTTTTTTCTTGTAGAATGTAATTGTTTGAAATTTTAAATAACAAACGGTTGTCCTCGGTTTTATTAAAATTGATAACGATGTTTATTTTTTCTTGATTTACCAATCCATGTTTAAAACTATTTTCAACAAAAGCCAAAAAAAGCAAAGGAGGTATTTGTGTGTTAATTAAAGATTTATCATAAGTTATATGTTCGCTTACTCTGTTTTTAAAGCGTATTTTTTCAATAGCTATATAATTATTAATGTATTTTATTTCTTCTCCCAAACTAATTTGATTTTTTTTACTGTCGTAAATAACAAATTCCATAACGTCAGAAAGTTTTAAAACCAGTTCCGGAGCCATGTCAGATTTTTCAAGTGTCAATGCATATAAATTATTCAAAGTATTGAAAAAGAAGTGTGGTCTGATTTGTGATTTTAACAGTTGAAGTTCGGTTTTAAGCTTTTCTTTTTTAAGTTTTTCCAATCTTGTTTTTTCTATCAGCCAGTCAGTTGTAAGTTTAATACCCGAGACTAAAGCAATGACGTAAATTTCACCAAAGGTGACGGCTATAAAATGATTTATGGTATAGGCTTTTTGGTTGTTTAAAGCTTCGGGCCAAATATTGTGAGAGACCAAAAGATAGTTTAAACCGGTTCTAATAAAATAAACCAGCACCAGCAAAGAAGAGAAAAACAAAATAAAAATTTTATATTTTCCGCTTATGATATATTTGGGTAATAAATAATATAAGGTAAAATAAGCCAAAATAATATGTAGGCTAAATTCAACCAAATTGGATTTAAAAGAGTAAAAATAATCACCGAAGTAGCTTCCCCAACGGATTACATTGATGCTAAAATACGTTATCCAAAAATACAGATGATAATGTAAAGGTATGTTTTTTCCTATGTTATTTATCCATTTCAAAACTAAAAAATGTTTGATAAAATTTCATATAAATATATATATAGCATAAATATAGCATTTTTACAAAAATTCGTCGATTTGTTTTGTTGTTTTGTAGGTTAAAAAATGTATTTGGTAGATTATTTTCGAAACTTTCGTTTTTTTTTGTAATTTTAGAAGAATTATTAACCAAATCATTGAACATATGAAAAAAATAAAAATGCTTTTTGTCATATTCTTTTTAGGAGTTATGACACATGCGGTTTTTGCACAAACCAAAATGGTAACCGGAATAGTAACATCCGATGGAGAACCTTTGCCCGGAGTATCGGTTTTGATAAAAGGGGCAGATAAAGGGACTACAACAAACTTTGATGGGAAATATCAAATTGAAGCGTCCCCTGACGACACTTTGGTGTTTTCTTTTGTAGGTATGAAAACAAAAGAAATTAAAGTAGGTGATAAAACCAAAATTGATGTAGTTATGCAAGAAAGTGCTGAAGCTTTAAAAAAGGTTATTGTGACTGCACTGGGTGTTAAAAAACAGAGAAAATCATTGACTTATGCGGCACAGGATGTTAAAGCCGATGAATTAAAAAGAGTAAAACAAACCAATCCGATAAACAGTTTGGCTGGAAAAATAGCAGGTTTGACTATTAGTCGCAATGCTTCCGGTGCCGGAGGTTCCGTTAAAGTTGTGTTACGAGGTAATAAATCGTTGCGCAACAATCAGCCTTTGTATGTCATTGACGGGGTTCCACTGGCTAATTCGACATCTTATGTGCCGGTAAGCACTTTTGGAGATAAAAGCGGAGGTAACCGTGATGGTGGAGACGCATTGTCATTGTTAAACCCCGATGATATTGAAAGTATTTCAGTATTAAAAGGAGCATCGGCATCAGCCTTGTATGGTAGTGCCGGTTTAAATGGAGTAGTCTTAATAACTACTAAAAAAGGAAGAGCAGGTGGATTTAAAGCAAGTGTATCTTCCAGTTTTACTGTAGATAGTCCGGCTTATTTCATGAGTTTTTATGATGAAGCTCAAAACAATGTTGATGGTTTTTTTCAAAAAGGTAAAACCAATATAAATTCAATTTCATTGAGTGGCGGAACTCAAGCAGCTCAAACATATTTCTCTTACAGTAATACTTTTTCTTCAGGTATATTGCCTACCAATGACATGTCGCAGCATACATTAAATATTAAAGAAACGGCACAGTTGTTAAACAATAAATTAAAGGTAAGTGCCGGAGCCATGTATAGCAAACAAGCTATTAACAATCGTCCTGTATCTGCGTTGTATTACAATCCTTTGATTGGAGTATATAACTATGATGCTTCACAAGGGCCTCTGTCCGATTGGCAAAAATTTGAAGAATTTGATCCCGGAAGAAATCTTATGGCACAGCGTTGGTTTAGACCAACTTCCGATATTGAACAAAATCCCTATTGGATTTTAAACAGAAATGCAACGATCGATAACAATCGTAAATTGTTATTGAGTTTAGGTTTGTCATACAAAATAAACGACAAGTTGAGTATCAATACGCGAGGTTCTTATGACAACTCAAATATGGACTATGCCCGCAAAGTATATGCTACCTCTAATGGCACATTATCTCACAAGAACGGACGTTATATCAATTCAACATTTGACAATACACAGTGGTATGCCGATATAACTGCTAATTACAATACTAAATTGAACGAAGATTTGTCTTTGACAGCTTTAGTTGGAACCGGTTTGACACATAATTTATACGATACATTTTATGCCGATTCGGGTAATACGGGTGGGCTTCAATACGCCAATGTGTTTGCCATTCAAAATTTTAATGCCAGTGCCAATGTAAATATCAATGAACACCATCTTCAAAAAAAGGTTAGTTCCGTCTTTTTTAGTTCTACATTAGGTTACAAAGATAGTTGGTATTTGGATATAACGGCACGAAATGATTGGAGCTCTGCACTGCCCGAAGCCAATCGTTCTTATTTTTACCCTTCAATCGGTATTACGGGTATATTGAGCAATATGTTTAAACTGAGCGAAAAAGTATCTTTTGCCAAGGTGAGATTTTCATATGCCGAAGTAGGTAATGATGTTCCAGCAAATTTCTTATATCCCAATCGTGATATATTTTTCGGAAGTGGTGTTGATCCGCAAGATCCTGTTAGACCTTTGAGTATTCCGCGCCCCGAAAAACAAAAGTCTTTTGAAGCCGGAACCGAATGGCGTTTTGACAATGATAGATATGGTATAGATATAGGATTTTACAAAACCAACACCGTTGATCAGTATTTTATTGTTGCTGCTTCGGCAGCCGGAACTTCCGGAGGTCGGGTTGGTGTTAATTCGGGAGATATACTAAATCAAGGTTGGGAAATATCAGCTTTTGCCTATCCAATTAAAAAAGAAAATATAAAATGGCGCACTACGCTTAATTTTGCTACCAATCACAATGAAGTATTAAACCTTTCTAACGATGATGAAGGGGTTGAAATACCATATTATGCGATATCACCGGGAGGTGTAAACTCTTATGCATCTTACTTGGTAGAAGGTGGCTCTTTCGGTGATATATACGGACAAGTTGTTAAACGGGATGATAACGGAAGACCTATAGTTGATCTGTCGGGTGGCGCCGTAGCTATTCAAAAAGATGATAATGCCGATATAACCATTGAAGGTCTTGAAAAAGTAGGCAATGCAAATCCGGACTTTACATTGGGGTGGAATAATAGTTTTGATTACAAAAACTTTACCTTCGATTTTTTAATAGACGGACGGTTTGGAGGCGTAACCATGAGTATGACAGAAGCAGTGGTTGAAGGCATGAGTGATAATTCTGCTCGAGAACAATCCGGCGCTGATGTTGAAGTAGTAGATCCTAGCGGTAATGTGTCTAATATATCAGCCAAAAAATATTATAGCGCAGCCGGTGGTCGTAACGGTTTTACAGGCGAATATGTGTATGATGCAACCAATATTAGATTGGCGGAAATGGCCGTAAGTTATAAAATTAAACTCAATAAATTTGGAATAAAACGAGCCAAAATAGGTATTATCGCAAACAATTTGTTTTTCTTTTACAAAAAAGCACCGCATGATCCTAATGTTACCGGTAGTATAGGAAATACCTTGCAAGGTGTAGATGTCTTTAATTTGCCTGCTACACGCAGCTTTGGTTTAAACTTAAACTTAACCTTTTAAAAAAATAAATAATTATGAAAAAAATATATAAAATCATTAGCTTAATATTGATATTTGGCACATTGCTAAATATTTCGTGCACTAAAGATTTTGATGAAATCAATAACGACCCGACCCAAATAACGGATGAGCAACTTAAAGCCGATTTTCAATATATAGGTGCCAAGTTTCAACCTATTTTTGAAAGTATTATTATTACCAATCCGGCTTGGAAATATCAACTGCAACAAAATTTAAATGCCGATGTTTTTTCCGGTTATATGACCAATCCGCGTCCTTTTATTGCAGGAGCAAACAATACAACTTATAACTTGGTGGCCGGTTGGAATAATTTTATTTGGACAATTCCCTATCAAAACGTAATGAATAATGCTTCATATATTGAACAGAAAGCAACAGAAGACAACTTTCCTGTTTTTGTCGGTATAGCCAAAATATTAAAGGTTGAGGCCATGCATAGGGTTTCGGACGTTTTCGGTCCTATTGTATATACACATTATGGCGAATCTGTTACCACCAGTGAATATGATAGCCAACAAGAAGCTTATAATGCTTTTTTTGCAGATTTGGATGAAGCCGAAGATTTGATTTCCAACAATCTTTCCGATGCTTATTTCGCCAATTTTGATTTGGTATATGACGGTGATTTGGAGAAATGGTTACGTTTTGCCAATTCATTAAGGTTGAGATTGGCAGTTCGTATTGCCATGGCGGATCCTGTCAAAGCTCAAGCAGAAGCAGAAAAGGCTTTATCAAGTCCGTTCGGATTAATTGAAACCAATGATCAAGCATTTGTTATTCATGGTTCCAAAGCCCACCCTTTATTAACCATTTGCAATGCTTGGGACGATATACGAATGAATGCCAGTATTGAATCTTACATGCGTGGTTATAATGATCCGCGTATCAATCGGTATTTTAGTTTGGTTAAAGAAGGAGATAATGTGACACAGCCGGTGGTTTCAGGAACACTTAAAGGTATTCGTAACGGATTACCTTTATTATCCAATTATGCCGACGAATTGGCACAAAAAGCTGCTTATGTCAATTTTGCAGTTATACATAAAGATATAATGACCCCTAACATTCAACTGATGACGGCAGCCGAAGTATGGTTTTTAAAGGCCGAAGCAGCTTTGAGAGGTTGGAATGGAGCCGGAAGTGCCCAGACAAATTACGAAACCGGTATTACCGTATCATTTGACCAACGCGGTGTAAGCGGTGCAGCTGCTTATATCGCAGATAATACTTCAACTCCTATGGACTATGTTGATCCCGTAAATGCTTCAAATAGTATCAATGCTTTATCTTCCGTAACTATTGCCTGGGATAGTGGTGCTGACAATGAAGTGAAATTAGAAAAAATTATCACTCAAAAATGGATAGCTATATTTCCTGATGGAATGGAAGCTTGGAGTGAATTCAGAAGAACAGGATACCCCAAAATTTTTCCTGTAGTCAGTAATCAAAGTGGCGGAACTATTGATACTAACATTCAAATCAGACGTATTCCGTTTGTAGTCAGTGAATACGACACCAATTCAGAAGGCGTGCAAGGAGCTATAAACAAGTTGGGCGGTCCCGATAATGGAGGCACCAGACTATGGTGGGATACAGGTAGTAATTTCTGATAATTTTTGAGTTTGATTAAACTTAACGGGAGCAAGTCTCCCGTTTTTTTGTTTTTTATCCCTTTTTTAAATACATTTATAGAAAAACCTTGTATTTTATGTAAGCAAATGGTAATTTAGCCTTTCATTTCAAATTAAAGTATTATGCAAAATAAATTATCTTCTATTGCCTACCAACCTCCCGGTCAATTTGAAGAAACCCGGTATGAAAAAATTCACAATGTTATTTTTGACAATTCTGTGGAAGGCTCCAAAGTTGTAGCTGCCGAAATAGCACAGCTCATTAGAGATAAACAAAATAAAAACGAACGCTGTGTTTTGGGCTTGGCAACCGGCTCATCACCTATTAAGGTTTACGAAGAGTTGGTTCGTCTGCATAATGAAGAAGGTTTGAGTTTTCAAAATGTGGTAACTTTTAATTTGGACGAATATTATCCCATGCCCAAAGAAAGTATCCACAGTTATCATTATTTTATGCACCAACATTTGTTTGACCATGTCGATATAAAACCCGAAAACATAAATATACCCGACGGAACGGTGCCCAAATCCGAGTTGATTAACTATTGTATTGCTTACGACAAAAAAATTGAAAGTTACGGTGGCTTGGACTTTCAACTGCTCGGTATCGGTCGCACCGGTCATATCGGTTTTAACGAACCCGGTTCGCATATCAACTCGGGCACGCGTTTTATCACTTTGGACCCATTGACCCGAACCGATGCCGCTCCATCGTTTTTAGGTATTGAAAATGTTCCGCGGGCAGCCATAACCATGGGTATCAAAACCATTTTGCAAGCCAAACGAATTGTATTGTTGGCTTGGGGTAACAGCAAAGCACCCATAATCAAAAGAACCATTGAAGGAGATATGACTTCCGATGTGCCGGCAACCTATTTGCAAAAACACCCCAATACCACTTTTGTGCTCGACGAAGAAGCTTCTATGGAACTCACCCGCATCAAAACACCTTGGTTGGTTAAAGATTGTAAATGGGATAAAGAACTTATCAAAAAATCGGTGGTTTGGCTCTCGCAACAAACTGATAAGTCGGTGTTAAAATTGACAGAAAAAGATTACAATGCCTACGGTATGTCGGGATTAATGGCGCAAGAAGGCGACCCTTATCATATTAATATTCAGGTTTTTAATCAAATACAACACACCATTACCGGTTGGCCCGGCGGCAAGCCCAATGCCGACGATACATACAGACCCGAACGCGAAAAACCGCATCAAAAAAGAGTGCTTATTTTTAGCCCGCACCCCGACGACGATGTGATTTCAATGGGGGGAACCCTTGACCGTTTGGTGTCGCAAGGACACGAAGTGCATATAGCTTATCAAACTTCGGGCAGTATAGCCGTGAGCGATGAACAAGCACTAAAATTTGCCGAAATAATCTTTAAATACCAACCCGAAAACAAAACGGTAAAAAAACTGATAACCGATTTACAACTCAAGGATAAACCTTTTGAAGACACCATTGAAATTAGAAGACTTAAAGCGGATATAAGACGCCACGAAGCCATTGCTGCCTTGCGATATCTGGGTGTTCCCAAAGAAAATATCCATTTTTTGGATATGCCTTTTTATGAAACCGGTGCTATCAAAAAGAAACCTTTGAGCCAAGAAGATATAGATTTGGTGCAAGACTTGATTGCTCAAATCAAACCGCATCAAATTTTTGCAGCCGGCGATTTGGCCGATCCGCATGGCACTCATAAGGTTTGTTTAGATGCCATATATGCAGCTATTGACAATCTGAAACCCGAAAGTTTTATGAACGATTGCCGCGTATGGTTGTACCGGGGGGCTTGGCACGAGTGGGACGTTCATCAAATAGATATGGCCGTTCCTATGAGCCCCGACCAGGTTTTGCGCAAACGAAAAGCCATTTTCTTTCACGAAACCCAAAAAGACGGTGTTATGTTTCAAGGCAACGACCCGCGTGAGTTTTGGGTAAGAGCCGAAGACCGAAACAGACAAACCGCTATCAAGTATCACAAACTCGGATTGGCGGATTATGCAGCTATTGAGGCTTTTAAACGCTATTATTTTTAAAATAAATTAAAATTTCTTTCATGAAATTCATAAATTTTTTCCTTGCAAGTGTTTTGTGGTTTGTTATGTCAAACGTTTATGCCACAACACTTCCGGCTTGGAAAAAATTGATGCCGCGCCCGCAAAAAATAGAAATCAGAAAGGGCGTCTTTAAAGTTGATAAAGATATTAGAGTGGTAATTCCCCGAAACGCAACCCAAAGGGTTCGTGTAGCTGCAACCAAATTTATCAGACGATTGACCAACCGGACAGGCTTGTTTGTAATCAATGGCTTTCCACTCATGTCTTCTGATAATTCAAATTATTGTGTTACAGTAAGTTATAAGCGAAAAGGTGAATTAAAACTCCATGAAGATGAGAGTTACCGGATAGATATTGCTTCGCAACAAATAGTTTTGCAAGCCGAAACGGATATAGGAATTATTTATGCTTTTGAAACGCTATTGCAGTTGCTTGATCATGACGCTGACAATTTCTTTTTTCAAAATTGTCATATAGAAGACAAACCGGCTTTTACATGGCGGGGATTGTTGATAGATGTGTCGCGGCATTTTCAACCCGTTTCGGTTATTAAAAGAAATCTCGATGCCATGTTGGTGGCAAAGTTAAATACGTTTCATTGGCACTTGTCCGACGATCAAGGTTTTAGGGTGCAAATAAACCAATATCCGCAATTGACCAATAAAGCCTCAGACGGACAATTTTACACCCAAGAACAGGTTAAAGAGGTTGTGCAATATGCCGCAGACAGAGGCATCCGGGTAGTTCCCGAAATAGATGTGCCGGGGCATGCAACGGCTATTTTGGTAGCTTTTCCCGAAATAGGCAGTAAAAAAATGACCTACCGTTTGCAACGCAATGCCGGTATATTTGACCCGACTTTAGATCCGTCCAATCCGCAAACTTATGTGGTTTTAAATAATATTTTTAAGGAGCTGTCCGCTTTGTTTCCGTTTACTTATTTTCATATAGGTGGAGACGAAAATAGAGGTAAACATTGGAATAATAATTCTGATATTCAAGCTTTTATGAAAAATAAAGGCTTTAAAACCAACCACGAGTTGCAAACTTACTTTAATCAAAAACTGGTTAAAATATTAGAAAAATACCATAAAAAAATGATGGGTTGGGACGAAATTATGACCCCCGGCGTCCCCCAATCCGCTTTAATTCATGTATGGCGTGGCAAAAAAGGTAAGCGTTTGGCGGAAACCGTCAAAAAAGGCTATCAAGCTGTTCTATCCAACGGGTTTTATATCGATTTGATGTTGCCGGCTTACAGTCATTATCAAAACCATTTGTATCCGGAAAAGTTTAACCTGACCCAAGCCGAAAAGCAACATGTTTTGGGCGGCGAAGCTACTATGTGGGGCGAGTTGGTTACACCGCTAACCATCGATTCGCGTATTTGGCCGCGCACTTTGGCCATAGGCGAACGTTTGTGGACCAATCCGTCTGTTACGGACAGGCAAGAAATGTATCAACGAATGTTTGCCCAATCATGGCATTTGGAAGAATTGGGCATACAACATTTATCTGCAAAGGAAATCATATTGAGAAATATCACCGAGAACCAAAATACCGATGCCTTAAAGGTTCTGACCGGTGTTTATGAACCGTTAAAATATTACACTCGAAACAAGGGCGGCACCGAATATCAAACATATTCGCCGTTTATGTGTTTTGCCGATGCATGTTCGGCAGATGCTCCGGATGCCTTGCAATTTTCTTTTGTCGTGAATAAATATCTTGATACACGTAGTGATAAGGATAAGAGAACCATTATCAAATTATTAAAAAAATGGTCAAACAATCACAAGCAATTAGTAAAACTGAAACCCAATCCCAAGTTGCAAAAATTATTACCGATGTCTCAAAGTCTGGCAGATTTAACTTTACAAATGTTGGTTTTGGCCAATAATTTGATTCCGGTAGATCAAGCTTTTGTCAACCGTTTAAAACTTCAGTATCAAAAAGCTATACAGCCGTATAATGATGTTTCATTAGCCAATGCTGAGGCATTTAAGGAATTGATAGTTTATTGGATAAAGCAGCGAAATTTAAAATGGCAATAAAATTAGTTTTGAAATTTTTTGTATTTATAATACGCGGCAATTGTAAATAATAAGAAAAAAATTACGCTTAAAGGCACCCAAAACGGAATAGGAACAGGATCTCCCGCTGCATAAGAATGCATACCCGACAGATAAAAATTAACTCCAAAGAAAGTCATAATCAGGGTGGTTATTGACCATAAACTGGCGGCGTTAAAAGCAAATTTGCTTCTAAGTCCGGGAACCAAGCGCATGTGTAATATAAACACATACACCATCATTGAAATTAATGACCAAACTTCTTTGGGATCCCAGCTCCAATAGCGTCCCCAACTTTCATTTGCCCAAACACCTCCCAGAAAAGTTCCTAATGAGAGGGTATATAAACCTACTGTCATAGACATTTCATTAATGGCAGTAAGTTCTTCAATTGTATCTTTAAATTTATCGGCATTTTTTTCGTTTCTGATCAAATATAAAAACAAAACTACAAAGCCAAGTATGGCGCTTAATCCTAAAAATCCATAACTCGAAGTTATGATAGCTACATGAATCATCAACCAATATGATTTTAAAACCGGCACCAAATTGGTAACTTCTGGGTTCATCATACTTCCATGAGCAATTCCTAATAAAAAAGAAGCAAAAATAACAGTAGAAGCTAAAGTGAATTTGCTTTTTTTAATAGAAAATATTAATCCGGCTAAAATAGTTACAAAAGCCACAAAAACAACTGCTTCATACCCGTTACTCCATGGTTCGTGTCCCGAGATATACCAGCGCAATCCCATGCCTACTATATGAGCGGCCATTCCCAAGACAGTCAATATGGTAAATACTCTTAATAATTGTCCGATAATTTTGTTTTTGGGTTTGAATAAGTCTGCAAAAGCTAAGGCTAAAAATATAAAACCGATAGTCATGTAATAAAACAACAGGGATTTGAAAATGTTCCATTTGTTATATTTTATTTCCAAATCAATTTTTCTTTGAGGTGGAATAACTGCCGACCCGATTTTATTTTGATAATCGCTGATATACCCGAGGTATTCATCCGCTTTTTTATAATTGCCGGTTTTAATAGCCTTGTTTAATTCTATTAGATACAGTTTATGCATTGCTAACACCATAGTGTCTTTACCGGTAAAAATATCATGGTTAAAACCATTGTACCATTTGTTATTAGAGTCATTTTTTTTCGGGTAAATATTCATTAAACTTCCTTTTAAGACCGCCAACCAAACATTGGCTTTTTCATCCAGATTGATTATTTCATTATCTGTTGCATCTCTATTGGATTTTTTCTTTCTAAAAGATGCAGCTACTTTATCTTCAAGTATATACCGGTTTTGCCGGTCAAAAAAGTCTAACATAGACGCATGGTTATTCGCATCGATGTTAAGTTGATTTGCCAATTGGCTGCCTAAAGCATATTTCTTGGTTTTAATAATTTTTTGTTTGGCCCAAAAACCTGGTCTTACTTGTGCCGAAAGAATGACTTGTTCGGCTGTTAAATCCTTAAATTTATCTTTTTTATATATTTTTCTTAAAACTTCCAAGGCGTAAGTGTTTACGGGCTTGATGCGTCCTTGATGATCTTGAATCAGCAACTTTCCAAATTTGTCGGCATGCTCTTTACTAACCGTATTTTGTTGCAAATTTTCTGAGTTATCTTGTGCTTGTATGCCGTAGGAAAGTAAGGTAAGAATTAGAAATATGCCGAATTTTTTTTCAGAGATATTTTTTACTTTTTTAGACAAACTTTGAAAACGCGTTCCTTTCCAGAATAAAGCGAAAAACATACCTAACCCCATTAAGATATAGCCTATATAAGTAATAAGTGTGCCCCAATAATCGTGATTAACGGAAAGCACGGTGCCTTTTTCGTCTTGGTCAAATGAAGCCTGATAAAAACGGTACCCTTTATGATCCAAAACATGGTTCATATAAATCCGGTAATCAAATGTACGGTCTTTGTCAAGTACGGTAACTTCGCTGGCATATGATGATGCGGAGTTGGTTCCCGGATAACGTTCCATTTCAAAATCACGTAATTGTATTTCAAATGGGGTTTTTATTTCACGAGATCCGTATTTAATAGCAAAATTTAATCCTCCCAAACTTATTTTTTGAGGTGGAATAACAGCTCCTTGAATACCTCTTATATCAAGAGTATCAATCTTGTCTTTGGTTGATACAGCTAAAGTTAAAGCATCATAAGGATATTTTTGTTCTTCGGTTTTAGGGGCAGAAATTTTTTCTATATGTCCCTTTGCTATTTCGGGAATTACAAATTTTAATTCATCTTGAAAATTATATAACTGCAACAAGGTTAAGGGAATAATACTGTCTTTTGGAACGGCGGTAATTGCTTGAGTTTTCATATCCATAAGTTTTCCTTCAAAAGGAGATTGCAGTTGATTTCCTTGTTCATTGCTAAAAAAATTCATACCGCCTTGTACCGGATTATTAAAACTAAATAAAATATTGCGAATGCTTTTAATATCTCCGTTTTTTAAAAAATAATCTTTTCGCATGCCAGATCCGGATTCTACCAAATGCAAATATAATTGTCCCTTATTGTCTTTGACAAAAACTTCTTTTGCGTGCGGTGTATAATCAATTAGTTTTAACGAAAATTTTTGTGGATTTTCTAACCCGAAACTTTCTGAGACTTCAAAATCCCGGGGACTTAATTTTCCAAGCATTTTGAGGAATTTGGTATAAATGGTTTTGGAACTGTCAGGCAATTTGCTATTGGTAATTTTACTAAAAAGTACTTCCCAATCATAAGTGCGTTGAACCTTGCCATTATCTACCGTGGTTGTTATGTATGTTTTGTCGGAATAAATGGTATTGGTTTTGGTGCCTTCCCGTATAGGCATAATTCCTTCAAAACTATAATAACGTGTTACAAAGGCTCCCAATAATATTATAATAAAAGCCAAATGAAAGAGAAAAACGCTCCATTTTTCTTTGCGGTATAATTTATATTTAAAAATATTTCCAATAAAATTAATAACCAATAATAACAAGAGTAACTCAAACCATTTGGTGTTATAAATGATGGCTTTTGCCGATGGTGTACCAAAATCATTTTCTACAAAAGTAGCTAAAGCCATGGCCAAGGCAAACAGGCTGATAGCTATTGCCATGGTTTTGGTGCTGTATAACAGGTTGTATAATTTTTTCATAGTTTTTACAGTTATTAGAGGGATAAAGTCAAAAAAACATTTTTTAAAACCGCTGTTTTGTTTGGTGAAGGGCTCAATTACAACTTCTTTTTAGTATTAGGGTGTTAATCATGCATTCCCATACCCTTGGTATCTATTCCCATTTTGGCAGCATCTTCCGGTTTTACCACTGTTTTGTATTCAACCCGCTCCCATTCGGTAATTTTGTCTTGAGCCAATTTTTTCCATTCATTATTGTCTGTTAAAGTAACAAACTTTTTCAAATCGGCTTTGGCTTTATCAAAATCATGGAGTTGCTCATAAGTAAAAGCCCGGTTAAAATAAGGGGGTGCAACATTGGGTTGCGCTTCAATGCAAGCGGAAAAATCAGCCAGAGCTTTTTCAAATTTATTGGTATTAAAATATAAAGCCCCCCGGTTAAATAATGCACCAAGATGTTTGGGGTTAATTTCTAAGGCTTTATTCAATTCCTCCAATGCCTCTTTGTTTTTTTTAAACTGTCTTAAAAGTTGTGCTCTATTGGTTCTGTAATCAGCATTATTAGGGTCTAAATCGACTGCCATTGAGATATCTTGTAAGGCTTGTGTTATTTCATTTATTTCAACAAACATTCCGGCACGTTCGGCATATAGTTTGGCACTCTTAGGATGATCTTCTAAAAGCTGAATTAATTCTTCCAATTTTTTTCGCTGTTCCGGAGTGATATCTTTTTTTAAGCTTGGTTTTTCTTGTTTTTTTACTTCTTGATATACTTCTTTTTCGGCTGTTTTATTATCTGTTTGACAGCTGTATAAAGAGAGAAGGCCGGTGATAATGATAAAGAAAAATATTTTTTTCATAAAGTTTGTTTTAAATAATTGATAAATATAAGATAAAAAATAAGGATAAGGTTTTTTTGATGATTTTTTTGTAAAGGTTAAATTTTTAATAAACAAAAGGAGTTTGCAGCCAAACTCCTTTTGTTTTAATAGATTGATAAAAACTATTTGGCTTCTTTTGCACCTGCATGCAATAGCTGATTCATTTTTTCAATATGTTGATTAAAGTCTAAAGTTCCCGAAGTTGAAACTTTTTTCCACAATTCTTCATTGGTCATTTCGCGGTGACATCCCATACACAGACCGGTTCGGTCCATACCGGCTCTTTCTTTATTGTTTAAAGCTCTTGATAATGGCCAGTGAGAACCAACTACTTGAGTTTGTAATCCGGTCTTAGAATCCACAATAGTTGACCAATCCCATTTTAAATTAGGAATTTTATTAATCTGGATTTTGTAATTTTTAGGAATTACTTTTCCATTGGTTTGATTGATTAGGTCTTCTACAATATCCTTTGGATACTTGGTTTGGAAAACGCCACCGCCAATACCGTATCCCATGGTTTTCGGATTGTTGTGACAGCTTTCACAACTACGGGCTTTACGTTGTGCCGAGTGCGGTTGTACGGGCGCCATGTCCGTTAGTAAAGGTTTTTGTTTTTGACCGGCAGCAACAGCTTCATCTTCGGCGTAACCAATTACATTGTCGGCAACACGTTTTCCGTTGCGGTCAATAACTGAATACACAATTTGACATCCGGGCATTAAGGGGGTTATACGACCTTCACCATTGACTCCTAAAATAGGATCTTCCCAGCGTAGATAAGAACGTCCTTCTCTTACTTTTCCGGGGCTTTTTATTCCGGGCACTCCCAATCTTGATTCGGCCGTTTGCCCGTGTTCGTCTACTTCGGATCCCGAAGCAATCCAATCCACATTCATTTTAGGTTTGCCGTCTTTTCCTTTACTGTAGTCTACTTGTACGTGGCAACCATAACACTGGGGCACCCACGAAGCATGACAAGTGTAACACTCTAAAGATTCATTGTGTTTTTTAACCTTATCCATAGCAACTTCGGCATCAGGTGATTTCCAAGTGCCATCTTTTTTGATTTGTTTTAAAACGGGTGTTTCAAAATCTAAACCTGTAGCTGAATGAACTATTACTTTGTTGCCGTCTTTAACCACGTTGCCTAGCGGATTGCCACGTGTAGATAATAAATAACCGTCTTTTTTGTCATATAAAGTGGCAAATTGTTTGGTAACCTGTTGTGCTTCTTGAGCTAAGCCTCTCGGGGTGTCCGGCAAGTCTTTGTTAAATTCTTCTGAATAACCGATTGGTAATTCCCAAGGATATTTATCTGTAGTTCCGTGGCAGTCTTGACATTCTATTTCAACTTGTGCCAAGGTGGTACCAAAAATATTACCGTCACCATGCATATCAATAGAGGTGTGACAATCTTGACAAAGCATGCCGCCTTTAGGATTTCCTTCTCTACTTTGGTCTATTTGATGGTGTAAATCATCGGAAATAAACAGGTATTTTTTTGTATGTAACTTCGGTTGAATCGATCCTTCATCTGTAAAAGGTGTTCCGTAGGGAAACTCCATTAAACCTTGATAAGTAACCCCGATACGTTTACCTCGGTTATGACATGAGTTACAAGTTTCAACGGGAATGCCAGAGAATTCTTGTCCGTTGTGTTTATATTTGGACTTACGGGTTCCTAACATTCTATGACGTAGCATGTGTCCTTGCTCACCTTTATTTATGGTAGGGTCATTCCCTTCATAATAACCCTCATTGCCATAAATGACATGACATGAAGTACAGCCCATACCCCGATAATCACCGCGTTTTTCACGACCGCGAACATTTACGTGGCAGCGTTGACATTCTTGACGTTGATAAGTAAATCCTGCCAGATGCGGATCTTTTTCAATTTCCTCAACAGAAGGTAAGGGTATTTGTTTTAAAGAATTAGGAAACTGTTTGGGGTGGTCCTTCATTATTTGCGCCATGTATTCTTTGTATTTTTCAGTACCGAATCTGGGTGTTTTTCCATCCGGATCTTCCACATCATAATTTCCCCAAGGGACATTGTAATATTGTACTTCTTTTACACCCCAGGTATGCAAATTACCTTGAATTTTACCGGCTTCGGTACTCATAAGTGCCCGCGACATATTATAAGTGTGATCTTGGTGACAAGCTGCACTTTGTCCACAGGTTTTGTCTGCAATCCAAAGTGAACCGGGATCCGGATAATAGTCTTTGGGGCCATCACCTTTTTTCATAGACTCAGGGACTCCTTTATGAGCCTCTTCATAGGTGGTTGCTTTGGGATTTCCTCCATGACAAACAACACATCCTTTTGGATCACCATGTTGTTTTCCTAAACCGTAAATCATTTGCATCATGGTAGAATTGGGGTCTCTGAAATCATCAATTCCCTCATGACAACTCAAACAGCCCATTTTGTCCGCTCGCTCTTTACTTACGGTGCGATACTTGGCATCAATTTCTTTTTGAGCAGCCTCCTTGGAAGGATGCTTGAAATTGGTTTCTTGTTTTCTTTTTTCAACTTTGGCGTATTCTTTTGCTTCATTTTTTGTCTCACTTTTTTGATCTTTACAACTGGTAAAAGTCATAAAAGCAAAAACAAATAAAACAATTGAACTGGCCAAAAGCGGTTTTATAAACCTTTTTTCCATAATTTAAGTATATATAATTAATGTTAAAATTTGATATTGAAATCTAATCTTATTCTAGTGCCAGTTTCCAATTCGGCATCACCACTACCTTTTTTCAAGCCTTCTACTTTCCAGAATTTTAATTGTGTATTCATATTTTTGGCTATTTTATATTTTAAGGCGAGACCGAATCCTCCAAAATTTGAAGAACGGGTCATAACGTTATTGCCCCATCGTACTCAGTCATCTTGTGCAAACATGTCGATAACTGCATATTTTTGAATTTGGGCATAACTGGCTTTTGCAGAAAATTTATCGGTAATCGGGTAACCTGCAGTAAAAGAGATACCTGTTTTTTCATCTTCAAATGCAGGATCCACTTTACCTTTATAGTCTTCAAGATTCATAAAATAGTCAAAATTCATATTGAATCCGTTTTTCATTTTAAATTGTAAGAAACCCGAGAATATTTGGTAATTTATTCCTAATATTTTCTCTGTATAGGTATTTAATATTCCCGGAGCAATAATTAATTTATTGTCTCCTAATTTGGCACAAAGTTTGGCCTGGATAAAGGAAGCATTGCTATGCATGCCGAAAGTTTGTTTTTCAACATCTCCGTCCATTCCTTTATCATTACTTAAAATGAAATAACCGCCGTCCAAATGTAATTTGGCCTTATCGCTTAAATTAAATTTATTTCCAAGTGCAATACCTTCGGGGTTGACATCGCCATCCCAAAGCATTTCATCCGGTTCCCACATATTCATGGAATTTTTACCCCCCCAAATATAGAAGTCTCCTTTTTTAAATTTAATGTAAGCTTTGTCTACGGATAAGTCTTTGCTGTTAAATCCGTCGCCAATAGTTACATGGGGAGATTGGGCATTATCCGGATTCCCGGTACGAATACGTCCGCCAAATTCGAAGTTTTCGTTTAAAGCATATTTAAAACCGAAACGCATACGTAGACGCAAACGGTCACGGTCGGCACGCATGTCACCGTTTGATTTTTTCGAATCACGATCAAGTTCTGTTCTAAAACGAACATCGCCGTATAATTTTAGTTTATCGGTCTTTTTTTCTTGAGCTATAGCTGTATTAGCAACCATAGCTAACAGTATAAAACTAAGGAATAGTAATTTTTTCATAACAATTTGGTTTTTATTTTGAATATAATTTGGTTTTGTATGTTGTAATAAAAATTTTAAAAAGTCAAAATGAAATATGGTTTTTGTTACAATTATATATTTGTTAAATTTTAGTTAAAAATAGAGGGTGTATTGAAAATAAAAATCATAAAATTAAGTTAATAAGAATGATTATAAATTAAAATGTTTTTATTTTATTTATGTTTTTAACATATTCTTGCGTAAAATTTTTATTATTTTGCAATCTAATTTGAAAAAATATGAAACAATTTTTCTACCCATTAATTGCCTTGATTTTATTAGTGATATCTTGTAGAGATCATGATGAGACTTTTAAAAAAACCGATTTTTCTACAGGAGATGCGGTTTTTAAAATTCATATTCATGATCCGAATCAAGCTTATTTAAGATTGAAAAGTTATGGTGTTTACAAAGAACTTTTTTTAGACGATGCTGGTGACTTGACAGATACATTAAAAGGTATTTCCGAAAGTTATTTTATGTTTTCAGATAAACGTAATGGTGCAGGCTTTTATGTCAAGCCCGGATCGCAAATTAAGGTAAATTTAGATACCAAAGATTTCATTAAAACCATTAATTATACCGGAGATTTAGCTAATGAAAACAATTATTTGCGAGATTATTTTTTATTGAATCGCAAATTGAGCAGGGTTAATTCCATTCAGCATCTGGCTTATTTGCCCGAAAAGCAATTTGTTAAAACTATTGATTCTATTAAGAAACTTCGTTGGCAACTTTTACAAGATTATGATCGCGCAAAGCCTTTGGATAAACATTTTAAATATTTGGAAGAAAAAAGAATTTTTTATGAATGGGCCAATCGTTTAGAAACTTATGAAGATTATCGCCGGTTTGCTATAGATGATACCACTTTTCAGGTAAGTTCCCCTTATTATGATTTTAGAAAAAAACTTGATATGAATGATGAAAATTTGATTATTGTTCCTTCTTATCATTATTATTTGGAAAATTTTTATCAGAAAAAGGCCAATGAATTGGCTAAAAATGATTCAATTGATGTGTATGTGGCTTATTTGAACGAGGTAGGAAAAAAAGTAAAGAATCCCGTCATCAAGGAACGCTTGTTATATGCTTATGCATTGCAAAATCTTGCAAAAACCGATGATATAAATAATTTTTATGAAACTTTTAAAAAACATGCCGTAGACAGCTTGCATTTGGCAAAAATCAGAAGCAATTACACGGAGTTAAACAGGCTCAATCCCGGGCAACCGGCACCGGAATTCGAATTGGTGGATCCCAATGGTGAAATAGTAAAGCTTTCTGATTTAAAAGGAAACTATGTGTATATAGATGTTTGGGCTACTTGGTGCAATCCGTGTATGGCTGAAATGCCCTATTTGGAAAAACTCAAAGAAAAATATAAGGATGCCAAACTGGTTTTTGTGGGAATTAATGTGAATGATTTTAAAACGGACTGGCTCAATTATCTCAAAGCAAATAACCCGAAAGGTGTGCAACTTTATGCCGGCAACAATCCGGAATTTATGGATTTATGTCAGGTTAAATCAGTTCCAAAGTCAATTTTAATAAATCCTTATGGGAAAATTTCTACGGCTAATGCTCCCCGTCCTTCAGAAACAGAACTAATTGAACGTCTGTTTGACCGGATTAAAACTGCTTATAAATAAAGGACTTAAGGGGCTTTTATTAACTATTTTACTGATTTTGTATGATTTGTATCATTGATTACTTAACATTTTTTTAGTAAAATATGACATAGACAGGTGTTTGTTATTTTTATTTTTCTTATATTTACGCTTGAATTAAAAGCTAAAATAACAAGTAGTATTATGAGAAAATCAAATTGGTTGACCCAATCTGTTCTTGTAGTTATGGTATTCTTAATGGGAATATCAGAGCTAGCAGCCCAAGAAACAGTCGACGCTGTAATGAAAGCGCGGGGTCTGTCTGACAAAGACAAGATTGCTGCTGTAAAAACCTTCATGCCTCGCGGAGGACGTGATGAGTACTTTGGAATCGTTGGTACCGGTAACTCCGGAACCATGATTGTTTACGGAATCCCCAGTATGCGTATTTACAAATATGTAGGGGTATTTACACCCGAACCTTGGCAAGGGTTTGGATTTGATGATGAAAGTTCACTTTTATTGAAAAAATCAAATCCTGATAACCGTATCCCTACTTATGGTGATATGCGTTTTCCTGCTTTTTCCGAATCTAACGGTAAGTACGATGGTAAATACGCTTTCTTTTCAGATGGTGCCAACGGTCGTATTGCTTTATTGGGTTTAGATGACTTTGAAACCAAACAAGTATTGTCTAACACTGTATTGACCAGTGTTTTTCCGCAAGCTGTAGTTACGCCCAATACTGAATATATCATTCAATCAGGTCAATTCCCCAGCCCTTGGGACAGTAAAGAAACCGATTTGGCCAAAGCCAAAAACGGGATTACTTTTTGGGCTTTTCACCGTATTGAAAAAGAAGGTGAACACAAGGGTCGAATCTTAAAAGAAGAATCTTTCACTGTAGAAATGCCAGCTTATACATTAGATTATAATGATATAGGTAAAGGAGACTCTGACGGTTTGATGTTCGGATTGGCCTTTAACGGCGGTAAAACTTATGTTTATGCTTTGGATTACAAAAAAGCAGCCGGCTTAAAAATGAAACCGGTTCATGATACTAAATATGTGCCGCTTGACGAAGTTAAAAAAGCCGGTGCTTTGAGTATGATTGAATTACCTGCTGCCGCTTCTACCGTTAAAGTATCTCCTGATGGTAAATATGTTGTAGTTGCTTCTGATAACGTACAAGTCTTGGATGTAGCCAAAATCAAATCCAACTTGGGTAAAGACGTTAAAGCAGCCGATGTTTTACATAAATCCATTCCTATTGGAAAAGGTGTAGTAGATGTTACTTTTGATTATAGAAAAAATCAAGCTTATGCATCAGCCCATGATGATAAAAAAATTGTACGTTTTAACTATGTTAACGGCAAAAAAACGGATGCCATAGCTTTAAGCTTTGCACCTTCTTATTTGATGACACCTCAAGGTTTGTCAGTTGAACCTCATTCAAATTATTTAGTAGCTGTTGATAAAGAAGCCTATTTGAAAAATTTGCCTAAAACAGGCCCTATTCGTCCCAGTGTACAACACTTGATTGATATCAGTGCTGATAACGAAATGGTTGATACTTATACCATGACCTTGCCACAAGCTAACGTTTACGGTAACATAGCTATTTTAAGAACTACTATCAAACCTATTATTCGTTATCCTACCGGAACCAACTCCCGTACCGGTGAACCTTCTCCGTTCCGTGCTGTGGCCGGTCAAGAAAAAATTGAAAGACAAGGTAACCGCGTACATGTATTTGGCACTTTGATTCGTTCTCACATCACACCGGAAATTGTTGAAGTAAACGAAGGAGATATCGTTTCTTTCCACTTAACCAACTTAGAGAGAGCAGAAGATGAAACCCATGGATTTACCGTTGATACTTATGGTAAACACGGTTCATTTGAGCCCGGTAAAACCGCTTCATTGACTTTTGTAGCTGACAAAGCCGGTGTATTCCCTTACTATTGTACAGAATTCTGTTCGGCATTGCACCTTGAAATGGAAGGTATTCTTTTGGTAAGACCTAAAGGTTACAAAGGTGGCCCTGCCGGTGCTGTGGAAGAAAAATTGACCAAAGAACAATTGGCCGAGTATAAGAAAAACTACGAAGAAAAACTTAAAGTTATCAAACAAACTGGTGATGTTATCAATAGTGTGGTTGATTACTTAAAGAAAAACAATTTTGCCAAATATCCTTATGTAAAAGCTTTGGTTGACGATGCCTTTGACCAATTGAATAAGGGTAAAGTTGCCGAAGAAAAATATAAAAAATATGCAAAAGAAGGCAAATGGAAAGATGCTTTCTTATGGGCGGAACAATACTTCCAATATCAAGTGAAAGCTGCCGATGTTGGTTTAAGAGCTAAAAAACTGTTAAGTGAAAAGTTAGCTAAAGAACAATAAAATATAAAAATCTAAATTATCATTGGATTATGAAAAAAATAAAAAATATATCTTGGTTGCGCATTGCTAATGCCGCCATGTCCTTAATGCTTATTGCGTTTTTTGCCACCAGTTGTGGTGAGGGCAATAAAGGAAAAAAAGCCGGTGCTACAGGTGATGTAGGTGCACCGAGAGGAAAGGAATCTTTCCAAGACATTGTAAAACGTAGAGGTTTGAATGAAGATGATGTTTTAGCAGCTGTTAAAACATATACCCCCGATAATATCAAAGATGAAGCCATAACAGCTAACTCAGGAGGACAAGAAGGTAATATGCCGTCTTATGTTGTGCCTTCTATGCGTATGGTAAAATATATTCCTATCAATACCCGTCAACCTTATGCCGGTTTCGGCTATTCCGACGAAACAATGAAACTTATGAAAGATGGTTTTATTGATGGTACTGAAATTCTTTGGGGAGATACACACCACCCGGGTTTTTCTGAAAAAAACGGTGATTATGACGGTAAATGGATGGTGATTAATGACAAAGCCAATCCTAGAGTTTATGTAGTTGATTTAAGAGACTGGTATGTAAAACAAATTGTTCAAAATCCTATTTTCCGTTCCGATCACGGCGGCTGTTTCTTTACACCCAATTCTGAATATTTCATGGAAGCCTCGCAATATCCTGCGCCTTTTGATAGAAAATATTACCCATTGACCGAAGCCAATTATCATAAATATTGGAGAGGTGGGTTAACCTATTGGAAATTTGATGATGACAAAGGGAAAGTGATCGAAGATCAATCTTTCACTTTTGAGTTTCCGCCTTATACCCAAGATTTATCTGATGCGGGTAAAGAAAAATCTTATGGTTGGGGTTTTACCAACTCATTCTGCTCAGAGGTTTATTTTGGGGGTATCATGAAAGGACGTCCGCCGTTTGAAGCCGGTTGTTCTTCCAGAGATGTAGATTACTTACACGTAACCAATTGGAAAAAAGCCGAAGAATTAATCAAAGCCGGTAAAATAGGTAAAAAGAAAGTCAACGGTATGCGTGTAATCACTATTCCCGAATCTGTCAAATACGGTTTGTTATACTTAATTCCCGAACCTAAATCTCCTCACGGTGTGGATGTGAATCCCAGTGGTGAATACATTATAGTAGCCGGTAAATTAGATTCTCATGCATGGGTATATAGTTTTGACAAAATCATGAAAGCTATCAAGGATAAGAATTTTGAAGGAAAAGATGAGTATGGCATTCCTATTATACCGTTAGAAGCAGCTTTACACGGCAGTGTTGAGGTTGGTCTAGGACCACTACATAACCAATATGACAGTAGAGACGGTGTGGTTTATACATCTATATATGTAGATTCTCGTGTAACTAAATGGAATTATAAAGATTTAAAAGTTTTAGATTACGTTCCTTCACATTATAATATCGGTCACTTGGTATCTTATCATGGAGATACTGAAAAACCTAAAGGTAAATATTTGATTGCTTTAAACAAATTATCTATTGACCGTTTCAATCCGGTAGGTCCTTTGCATCCGCAAAACCACCAATTAATAGATATTACCGCCGAGCATCCAAAATTAATTTATGACTTACCTTTACCTATGGGTGAGCCGCACTATACCTTAATGATGGATCGTAACTATTATGAGCCCAATGCTATGGAAGCCTATCCTGTGGGAACTAATATCGTTACTATGTCTAAGTCGCCTTATGCAACTGAAGCCGGTGCTGAAAAAATTACAGATAAAGGTAATACCGTTGAAGTATTCGGAACTATCAAAGACGGTAAAGTTACACCTGCCGATATTAATGTTAAACAAGGTCAAGATGTGGTTATTCATTTAACCAACTTAGGTACCGGGTTATATGATCATTATGTATATGAATTGGTATCTTACGATAAAATGTATGTTTTTGCTCCGGGTGAAACAGCTACAATTAAATTTAATGCTGAAAAATCTGGCGTATATCCCATCGTAATTGATGCTCAAAACAAACCAAGTAAAAGACAATTGGTTGGACACTTGACCGTTAAATATGATCAAGCTGCTGAAAACAAACGTGTATTGGCCTATACAGAACGTATCAATTGGGATAATAAAGTACAAGCCTTTAAACCGTCTGCAATTGAGTTGAAAAACATGTTGCCGGGTGAAATTGAATTCTTGAATTATGGTTGTAATGCTTGTCATAAATTCGGAGAACCGTTTAACGGTCCCGACTTATTGATGGTACATAAACGCAGAAGCGATAAATGGTTAAAAGAATGGATTTTGAATCCAGAGTCAAAATACGACCAACCTGATATCGTAGCCATGTATAAACAATACAAACTACATATGCCTAACCAACATGTTGACCCCAAAGATGTGAACAAGTTAATAGATTATATGAAAGCCAAATCAGAGCAAGTGATTAAAGAAATGTCTAAATAAGCTTTAATTACTTCAAACATAATGCATTGGGCTGTCTTATAGGCAGCCCAATTTATTAAAAAATAATCGTTAAAATGTTTGATTGTTATTTAAAATCATTATAAATTTGTGTAAAATTAAAACTATATATTATGAAGGACAATGCAAAGAAATTTAAGCTGTTGTATATGATTTTCGGCCTGTTAGGAACAGGATTAATCGTTGCAACCTATTTTTTACCTATTTGGTGGGTGGCACTACAAAGTATTCAATATCCCAAAACCATGTATCCTAAAGGTATTCGGATTGAATTTAAGTATAATGGTGTATACAATGGTTGTGAAGGCGTACGAGAACGTGAAGAATTAGCAATGGATGCCGGCGCCAATTGTTTGATAGAAATGAATAAAATTAACCATTTTATAGGTATGTATCCTATTGTGCAAGGGGTTAATGATGTGGATGAATTGGGTAATCATGTCAAATATCCCGTTTATGCCGGCGATAGTATTCCGGCAGACAAAATTCCATCGGCTTTAAAAGTTTTGGATGGTATTATGCGTAATGCTCATATTGCATTTATTGTTTTGACTTTATTGGGTTTGCTCTTTGTATTTGTGCCAAATAAAAAACTATCTTGGGCAGCTATATTAACAGCTTTGGCACCATTCTATTTCTTAATTATCTATGTTTATTATCTCTATTGGTATGGTCACCATCTAGGGTTACACGGTGGCGGTGCCTTTAACGGTATCAAACCTTTTATGCCTACGGTATTCGGTGAAGGTAAGGTGGCCCAATTTACAACCATGTCTTATCCTTATGTAGGATTTTTTGTAGGATTGGCCGGTTTTGTATTATTATTGTTAGCGGTTAACTTTAAAAATAAATATTTAAAATCCTTAAGGACACAAAGCAATTAAACAATTTTTTTTAATTATTCATTTTGATTCTTTTTATAATGAATCAAAATGAATAATTTTAAATTTTACTAGTGGTATCTAACAAAAATATTTTTTATGAAAAGTATATTTGCTTTTTTATTTTTTTTCTCTGTTTTTAATCTATTGGCACAAGTTGACAAGTCTTATGAGCCCGGATTAAAATCCGAAATAAAAGGTTTTGCCGGATCAAAAGAAAATATGCAAAATATCCAACCTTTGTTAGATGCCTTAAAACCAGGTGATACTTTAAAGTTAAAACCCGGTTTTTATTATGGTCCCGGTCATATTAAAACGCCTAATGTTACTATTGACGGACAAGGTCATGCCACTATTTCGGGGCGTAACTTGCGCTCGGTGTTATATATAGAAGCACCCAAAGTAACCATACAAAATTGTCATTTGATTGAGTCCGGCGATTCGCCTGATAGAATAGACTGTGCTATCAAGGTTACCAAAGCCAATGAGTTTCAAATTATTAATAACAAAATAGAAGAAACCCTGTTTGGGATTGATGTTTTTTGGTCGGATGGCGGGTTAATAAAATATAATGATATTACTTCCATTTCGCGTAAGCCCAAAGGACTCAAAGGAGATGCCATACGCTTTTGGTATTCTAAGCACAATTTGGTGCAGGAGAATTATTGGCACTTAGTGCGGGATATGGTGGTTTGGTATTCTTCTAATAATCAGTTTATTGGAAATCGCGGTAAAGGGAACAGATATAGTTTGCATTTTATGTATGCTCATAAAAATCAGATATCTCATAACCACTTTTCCAATTCTTCCGTAGGTGTATTTTTAATGTATAGCGAAGAAACCATTATGAATAATAACCTGATAGAAGGTATTCAAGGGGTTACCGGTATGTGTTTGGGGATGAAAGAGACATCTTCCAATCAAATTATCGACAATAAATTTTTATATTCGGCACGGGGGATTTATATTGATGTATCGCCTTTTGTACCATGGAAAACCAATACCTATTCAGGTAACGAAATAGCTTTTTGTAATACAGCCGTCGAATTTTTAAAAGATCAGGAAGGGAATGTTTTTAGCGAAAATATGTTTCATGACAATTTGACCCAAGTATTTATCCAAGGTGGTGGCACGGCCAACCGTAATAAATGGATTAACAACTATTGGGGCGATTATGCCGGTTTTGATAAGGACGGAGATAATATCGGTGATTTTCCACATCGCATTTATGAGTATCATGCCCGCTTATGGCGGTTTAATAAAGACATTAAATATTTTTACGGTACGCCTATTTTGTCTATCTTAGATTATTTGGAAAAATTGGCACCTTTTTCACAACCGCAATTTGTGCTAAAAGACCCCAAACCTATCTTTAATTTGGAAGAATTTAAAAAGAAACGTCGTAAAAGTTGGACGGTTCCGGTAAAAAAAACTATTAAAAAATAATATGAGAGCCATAGAACAAATGCTTATTTTGCAACAACAGCTCAATGATGCCACCAGTGGCAAAGGCTGGGAGCAAGGTATAACCAACAAAGGGAAACCTATAGATTGGAAACGTTGCATTTATTTGGAAGCAGCCGAATTGGTCGATTCTTATCCGTGGAAACACTGGAAGAATATTGATGCCAATCCGGATTATGACAATATAAAAATAGAAGTAGTGGATATTTGGCATTTTGTGATGTCGGAAGCTTTGCGTCAATATAAAATACAACAAAAGGGTGATATAACTGATTTGGCTGATATGATGGAAAAATTACCACATTTTGAAGCATTTCAATCCACTATTACAAAAGAACCTTTACCGGTTTTTGAACAAATTGCCAGTGTGGAAGACATGATAAAAACCTTATTTTTGCATGATGATATTACTCGTATAACCGATGCTTTTTTTAAAATGGCCTATGATTTAAGAATTAATTTAGATGAATTGTATCAATTATACACCGGAAAAAATATTTTAAACCGGTTTAGACAAGACCACGGTTATAAAGAAGGACAATACATAAAAAAATGGAACGGTGAGGAAGACAATGTGGTTATGCAACGTATTATGCACCGTAACTATCCGCTGACACCGGAACGTTTATACCAATTATTAGAAACTGAATATCCCAATAAATAAAAATTTTACTTATGGCGGCAACCAATACCAAAATTAACAGAAGGCAATTCTTAAAAGCAACTGCTTCGGCCGTAGTGTCCTTGGCGGTTGTCGGAAGTGCTGCTTACTATTTTAAAGACAAAAGTAGTTTAAGAGACAAAGGTTTTTTAAGACCCCCCGGATCACGAGCCGAAAAAGATTTTTTATTTGCTTGTATCAAATGCGGTTTGTGTGTGCAAATATGTCCGGTGCATGCTATTAAATTAGCCGATTGGAATGATGGCTTGGCCTATGGCACACCCTATATCAATCCCAATCTGCAGGCATGTGATTTTTCTTGTGATGCTATTCAATGTGCTGAAACTTGCCCTACGGCAGCCATTGATTTTCAAATATTTAAACATGCCGGAAATGAGGCCGTTGCGCCCTTGTATAAAAAATATCCCGATGGTAGGTTTCCTAAAGAAATCAATCCGTTTAAGGTGCAAATTACTGCCATGAAACGGGCCGATAAAATTGGCGAAGCCGAAATCTTGAATCCTAATCAATGTTTGGCCTATCATGGTCAAGGCTATAAAGGCACCTTGGGACATGGCAATAAAGGCTTACTGAGACCACCGGGAACAGAAGAACGTATTCGTATAGAAGAAACCGAAGTCAATAGACAAATTTGTGATTTGTGTGTTGTCTATTGCCCGTTAGGCGATGAAGCCATTGTTTTAGATAAAGTCGAAGACGGTAAATTTTTGCCCAAAGTCAAAGACGGATGTGTGGGCTGTGGTGTTTGCCAGATGGTTTGCCCTACTAATCCTGTAGCTATTACCGTTAAACCCATCGATAAAGAACCGCAATTTGCTTAATTAACTTTAAAAATTTGAATTATGTCCTTTTTATACGATTTAATAACCCGAGATAAAAAAAGAAAACCATTACCGGCCAAAGACCGCTCTCAATTGCCTTTTGCCCGTTTGGGATTTAGTTTTAAAGAATGGCACGACGGTCACGAAAACAAACATAAATGGCGTAACCGCCGTTGGGCTTTTTTGATTTTTATCAATCTGTTATTTGTCATTTCCTTTGCTTTGGATTTATCGGTTTTGGAAGGCTCTTTGAGTGGTTCGCGTTTAATCGGTATTTATTTAATGGACCCGTTTAACTCGGCACAAGAATTGGTCATAGGATCGCGGGTAGGCTATATAGCCATGTTAACTACCAATTTTTGGATTGGCTTTTTTGTTATTATGACTTTTTATTGGCTATTAGGCGGTCGTGCTTTCTGTTCATGGGTTTGCCCTTACCACTTTTTTGCAGAAATGGGTGAACGCGTGCGGGCTTATTTTATCAAAAAGAAAAAAATACGGGACAAAACTTATGACATTACGGTAAAATATGTCTTTTGGATCGGCTTTTTATTTTTAGCCTTTTTGACCAAAGAGTTGGTTTTTGAAGATCTGAACCCCGTTGGTATTTTATCGCGTTCTATGATTTACGGGCCCGGATTAGCGCTGATTTGGGTTGTCGCTATTTTATTGTTTGAAGTCTTTGGCGTCAAACGCTTTTGGTGCCGCTATGTTTGTCCCATAGGAACCACTTACAGTTTTATAGGTGATGTGTCGCCGGTAGGTGTCAAATTTGATTTAGACAAATGCGGTTATTGCACCGATTGTCAGGATGTATGTTTGGTGCCGCACGAATTGTGGTTTGTCAAAAAAGGCGCTGCTACCAAAGAGGTGCATTTTACCGGTGGTGATTGTACCAAATGCGGCTTGTGTATTGATATTTGTTATGGCGAAGCCTTATCATTCGGATTTAAAGCGCCCAGCTATATTTTAGGCAGTGTCGAAGAAACCAAAGAATTACATCCTTTGGAAAAACCGGATGATACCAAAAAATAGGTTTTAATTAATAAAACACAGTTTTTCCTGTAATAGGATTAAAAAAAATGATTATGGCAAATACCTTAATAGATATAAAAAATTTATCCAAAACTTTTAATAAGGTCAAAGTGATTAAAGATTTGACGGTGCAATTTAATGCCGGAGACCGTATTGCTTTGATTGGTCAGAATGGCGCCGGAAAAACCACGTTAATACGTTGTATATTAGGCCTTTATACTTACGAGGGTTTTCTGAGTGTTTTGGGTAAAAACTCCAGAACCGAAAGAGAAAGTATTTTGCAAGAAGTAGGTTTTGTGCCACAATTACCGCCGCCGCTAAAAATGACCGTTGCAGAGATTATGGATTTCTTTGCTATTATTACTAAAACCGATAAAGAAAAATTTGTAACCATAGCCAACGATTTAAAATTGGATGTTAAGAATCATTTAAACAAACCTTTTTTGAAATTGTCTGGCGGTATGAAACAAAAATTGTTGGTGTCTTTGGCCTTGGCACGTAATCCTAAAATTTTATTGATGGATGAGCCTTCTGCCAATTTGGACCCGGAAGCACGCGTGGTGTTGTTTAAGTATTTAAAAGCATTACCCCAAGATACATTAATGATTTTGAGTAGCCACAGGGTCGATGAAATAGAAGATTTGGTCAACCGTTTGATAGAAATGGATTTGGGTGAAATTGTTGTGGATAAAGAATTAATGCCGGTTGAAAATATATAAAAGACATCAATTCTGTCTCATCAGGGACAGTTTATGGGTAGCAAAATTAACAAGAAGCTTTTTTTTGTTTAAAAACATAAGATTATGAAAAAAATTGCATTATTAACATTATTTATAATAGTTTCGTTGACAAGTTGTCAAAAAGACGTCGATTTTTCGCCACGCAAAGTCAATTATGACCGCGATGTCTGTCATGTTTGTAAAATGGGTTTATCAGACCCTAAATATGATGTGCAAGCCATTAATGAACACGGTGAAGTGCGTTGGTATGATGATATAGGTTGCTTGGCCGAAGATATGAGAGACGGCGATTTTAATACCTGGAAAGGTCAAAAGTATAAAATCTGGATAGGCGATGCAGATACCGGTCAATGGATTGATGCCGAAAAAGCATGGTACCGTTATGGGGACCGCACCCCTATGGGATATGGTTACGGTGCTTTAAAAAACAAATCTGATCAAGCTAAATATACTTTTGAACAGACCATTAAGCGTATTGATGACGGAAAAACCAAACGTGCGGACTTTATCAAAAAGAAAAAAATGTCAGTCAGCGGCAAAGATGCCGAAGCTGGCGGTATGAAATGTGCTCCGGGTAAATGTGGAGGTCAATAAAATAAAAATGATATGAATAAAACTTTAATACAAGTCTTAAAAAACGATATAAAACAAAATTTGCGTTCTAAGTCCTTTTGGATCTACAGTCTGCTGTTAGGTGGTTTTGTCGGAACTATGTTTGCCACCGGTATTACCGAATCACAAGTAGTGGGTTTTGTAGGACTAAGCCGGCTGATGATTACCTTTATGCAAGTAAGCATGGTAATATTGCCTATTTATGTGCTTATTTCTACTGTGCGCTCGGTAGTTGGCGATAGAGAAAACGGAGTTTTGGAATATTATTTATCCTTACCCATTTCATTTTCGAGTTATTATTGGGGCAAATTTTTAAGCCGTTTTTTTGTCATTTATGTGCCTGTATTTGTAGCCTTTCTAGGGGCAGCCTTGTGGGGATTGATAGTCAATCTTGATGTGCCTTGGGATTTATTTATTTTATACAGTGCCCTTTTAGCTATGATGGTTTTTTTCTTTTTGGGTTTGAGTATGTTTCTATCTACAGTATCCAAATCTCAAGAAATGGCTTTGAGTACCGCCTTTATTATTTGGCTGTTTTTGGTCGCTTTTATGGATATTCTATTGATAGGCATGATGCTCAAGATGCGTATCAACCCCGAAGCGGTTATTATAGCCAGTTTATTCAATCCGTTGCAAGTATTCAGAACAGGCAGTTTGATTTTATTTGACCCTAAATTAACGGTTTTGGGTCCGGTATCTTATTATATTTTGGATACCGTTAGTAGAACCACCTTTATCATATTTTCGCTGGCTTATCCCTTTATTTTAGGATTGCTTTTTTCTATTTTCGGGTGCCGGTATTTTAAAAATCACGATGTGGTTTAAAACTAAAAATTTTTATCATGAAATAAACCGATATGGTTATTACAAACTAATACTATGAAACGAAACGGTATTATTATACTTATAATATTTGGTTTGACTATTTTATCTTGTCAGACTAACACAACCGGTGATAGCATAAATGCATCTGTTGAATCCGACACGACCAATATACCGGAATTGATTAATTTTTTGGAACAGAATCAATTGGATTCCATTATTGACCAAGATACCGGTATCCAACGTTATAAAGGTATTAAAACCGTCCCGAGAGACAGTGACGATTTTCGCAGAGTAAAACTTGATAAGGTTTTTTGGAACGAAGTCAGTGCCAAAGGCAGCGATTTTAGAGGTGCTTCGTTTCGCTCTGCCAAGTGTGACGAAGCTGATTTTTCGGGAAGTGATTTTAGAGCGGCAGATATACGCTGGACTTTATTTGACAGATCTAATTTAACCAATTGTAATTTTGATCAAAGCCGCTTGTTTCACGTACATGTCAACCATGCCGATTTGAGCAATAGCACTTTTAGAGGAGCCAATATGTTTGGAATGGAAGGGCATTTTGCCAAATTGCGTAATTGCGATATGACCGGTGCTTTGATGAAAGATAGTGAATTTGTAGAAGCGGATTTTACCGGAAGTAGAGCTATTAAGGCCAAATTAATCAGGGCTGTTTTAAAAGATTCCAAATTGGACAGTACCGATTTTTCTTTTGCCGATTTTACCGGAGGCGGATTAGAAGGCTCTTCCTTTAAAGGTGCCAAACTGCGTCATGCCAATTTTCAAGGGGGACACTTACAAGGCGCCGATCTGTCAGGTGCCGATTTATACGGTTGTAATTTTTTCGGGACAGAGTTTGAAGGCACAAATTTTAACGGTGCCAAAAATATTCCCGGTCCAATTAAAGATTTTATTGATGAAAAAGGTTTTGCAACAGGTATTTGGCAAGATAGAGGTAAAGAATAATTATAGAATTTATAAATTTATAAAATGAAAAGGCTGACCTTATTTTTTTTATTTTTGATAATGACATTGGCTACGTATGCACAGCAGTCCGGCTTATCTTTTTTTAAAGTTGATACACTGCAAAGTAAAGTGTTGTGGAAATGTGACAAACACAATGGTATTATCAAAGTAAAAACAGGAGGTTTTGTCGTGGAAGACCAACAACCGGTTGCCGGACGTTTTATCATAGATATGCATAGTATCAAAGATTTGGATATGAATCCAAAACAATATGGCACAGCAGTATTAATCTTTGAGAACACTTTAAAAAATGAGTTTTTTCATGCTGATAAATACCCTTATGCCGTATTTGAGCTTGGAGAGATTAGCAAAATAGAAAATGACTTGTATCAATTAACCGGTGATTTTACCTTACATGGTATAACCAATTGTTTGTCTTTTAAAGCACATATAAATATTAAGGATGATACACTTTATATGAAATCTGAAAAATTTGCCATTGACCGAACCGATTGGGGTATTTACCGTATGTCTCCCAAGCGCCCTTATTCCGATGATGAAAACGGTTGGACGGTCTCGGACAAAATTGAATTACAAATAGATTTAAAGGCTGTTAAGGAATAATTTTTATCATAAATACTTTTGCTATTTGAAACTTTTTGTTATTTTTGCATTCGCAAATGGGGCCGTAGCTCAGCTGGCTAGAGTGCTTGACTGGCAGTCAAGAGGTCGAGGGTTCGACTCCCTTCGGCTCCACCAAAAACCGCTTAAGTGATTAGGCGGTTTTTTTAATGGATTGATTTATCATAAATGGTTATCTTTGTTATTTAACAATTAATATATGAAGTTTTTAAGAAAACATTGGTCAAATATTATTTTTTTCGGTTTATTGATTTTTATGTTTACACCGGCAGGCTTGCCACTCAGAGCTTTGTTGATCAAAGGTGTTTCCTATATTACATCACGAGTTGAAAATCTTGAAATTGACGCCAAAGACCGTTTGCATTTAAAAGATTATAACTGGTCATTAATTGATGCCAAAGGCAGGGAAGTCAATCTGGAATCTTATAAAGGTAAAGTAATTTTGATTAATAATTGGGCTACTTGGTGTCCGCCTTGTGTGGCCGAAATGCCGAGTTTGCAAAAACTATACAATGTCTATAAGAATAATGTGGTATTTTTATTCGTAGCACATGATAAACCTGATAAAGTTCAAATGTTTTTACAAAAGAACGCTTTACATATTCCGGTCTATTTTGCACAAAGTAACCCGCCGTCATTGTTGCAATCGTCGTCTATTCCAACGACTTATATCATAGATCAAAACGGTGCTATTGTGGTACAAAAAACCGGTGCAGCCGATTGGAATAGCGGCCAAGTTCATAAAATATTAGATAAATTATTAAAGCATTAACCGGATGAAAGTAGTAGCCATGATTCCCGCCCGCTATGATTCACAGCGCTTTCCGGGCAAACTGATGAAAGATTTGGCCGGTAAACCTGTTATTTTACGCACTTATGAGGCGGCACTTCAATCTCAATTGTTTTCAGAAGTTTATGTCGTCACAGACAGCCCTTATATCTTTGAAACAATATCCAAGGCCGGTGGCAGGGTTTTGATGAGCCAAAAAGAGCACCATACCGGTACCGATCGTATTGCAGAATTTGCCTCTGCTATAGAGGCCGATATTTTTATCAATATTCAAGGGGATGAGCCTTTTATTGATGCCGGTGCTTTGCAAAAATTAATACAAGCTTTTGAGCGTGATGACAATCAAATAATAGATATTGCTTCTTTGATGATTCCTATTGATAATAAAGATGATTTTATAAATCCTAATAATGTCAAAGTGGTGGTCGACGTAGATAATATGGCCATGTATTTTTCACGTGCACCAATACCTTATTCGCGTGATATGGTTTTTGAAAAAGCCTTTAAACATATAGGCGTTTACGCTTTTAGAAAAAAAGCTTTATCTCTAATACCACAAATACCTCAAACGGAATTGGAACAAATAGAGAAGCTGGAAAATTTACGTTTTTTGGAGTTTGGTTTTAATATTTATATGATTGAAACCAAAGCAATCAATTTTGGCATTGATACGCCGGAAGATTTGCAAAAAGCTATCCGGTTTATTAAACATAAAGACAATGAATAAATGGCTTAAAGCCGCAAGGCTTCGCACTTTACCTTTATCGTTGGCCGGAATTATACTGGCCGCATTTTTGGCTGCCGAAAAAGGTCGCTTTAATATGATTATTTTTCTTTTATCATTATTAACAGCCGCCTTGTTTCAAATTTTATCCAATTTTGCCAATGATTACGGTGATGGCGTCAAAGGTACTGATAACGAAGATAGAATAGGGCCGTCAAGAGCCATTCAATCAGGAGAAATTACGCCTAAACAAATGAAAAAGGCTATTGTTTTAACAGCCATTTTATCTTTTTTGTCAGCTTTGGTATTGGTGGGCTATAGTTTTGGATGGCAACATTTGAGCTTGATATTTTTATATTTGATTTTAGGTATAGTAGCTATTGCCGCTGCTGTCAAATATACCGTTGGTAAAAATGCTTATGGTTATTTTGGTCTCGGCGATTTGTTTGTGCTGATTTTTTTTGGTTTGGTATCGGTAATGGGCGGCTCCTATTTATATACCAAAGAATGGGATTGGACGCTTATTTTTCCGGCTCTTTCTATCGGGTTATTGAGTATGGCGGTATTAAATCTGAATAATATGCGCGATTTACAGTCCGATCAAAAATCGGGAAAAAATACCATTCCGGTAAAGTTGGGAATAGAAAATGCAAAAAAATACCATATTTTTTTAATAGTATTGCCCTTGTTTTTTACACAAGCCTATATTTTTCATCATTTACACAGTTTATGGCCTTGGCTTTTTATGATTCCATATTTATTATTATTTAAACATTTAATGCAAGTCATAAAAACCAACCAACCGGAAGCTTTTGATCCCGAACTCAAAAAAGTAGCTATTTTGACTTTACTATATGCCATTTTTTTCGGCATAGGACTGATATTATAAAAGCTGCCAAATATTTGACAGCTTTTAATAATGATGTAACCTCCTTTTTTATTTAAAATCTTCGGGTTTTAAGGTATTTGTTTCAGCATTGATTAAGTTTAGTTCAATGTTTTGAACGCCGTTGACAATTACTATTTTGGAAGGTATTTTAATGCCATTGATACCCTTATATTCTTTTAGCAAAATAGGTTGTGTCATTTCCCGTCCTTGTATTTTTCGGTGTTTTATTTCTTTATCTTTAAGACCGGTTTTGGCATTAAAAAAATGTTCAGTGCCTTCGTTGTCAACAATCACATAATAATCTTGACCGTCAAAGTTGTCTATTCTGACCAATTTGCCATTGGTTAATAAGTCTAATTCCGAGATAGGTTGTGAGCCCTTTTGATATTTTTCATTTTCTTTGGCATCAAATGGTTTTTTGTTGCCGCGGAACATCTTGTAACCGGTTTGTCCGTTAAAGGCTTGTTTACTCATAACCATTCCCATAGCTTCCGTTTGACTCATAAACTTGTTGGGAGCCATAGCGGCGTTGGTCATTTTTAAAGTGCCGCCTTGCATTTTGGCTTCGTAAACGGTTTTTATAGATTTGGTGTTTTTTACAGCTTGTGCACCACCAATGGCATCGATATAATGATTTATAACCGTTTTTACATTGACGCCGGCGGGTATTTTTTGATTCATTTTAGGTGCTGCAACCGGATGTCCGTCTTTGTCATAAAATTTAACGGAGTAACCGGCTTTTTTAAGTCCGGGAACCGTAATGGCGGCATTGCCGGCTACTATAATACGGGCATGTTCGGGATGCAAATACTTTTTGGCGGCATTTTGAATATCATCAACCGTTACGGCATCTATTTTTTGTAAGAAAGTTTCATAATAATCTTCCGGCAAGTTATTGACGTAAATATCATAAGCTTGATTGGCAATGGTGCTTGGTTTTTCCATTTGTAACACAAAATTGCCCAAATACTTTTGTTTATTATTATAGAGCAATTTCGGATCTACTTTTTCGTTGACAATTTTGTCAATTTGTGCCATGGTTACCACCACGGCACTATCGGCTACACTATTGCGCACACTGGTTGATGCTTTGAATAAGTCGCCGTATTTATTAGTGCCAAAGCGACTGCGTGCCCCATAGGTCCAGCCGTGTTTTTCTCTAAGTGTCATATTGAGGTAAGAGTTAAAATCGCCACCCAATATGGCATTCATTAGCAAAGCAGCAGGATAGTCCGGATTGTTTTTTCTTACATCCGATCGATGTGCTACTTTAAGCTCGGTTTGTTCGGCGTTGGGCATGTGAACAAAATCCACTTCTGTTTGCGATACATTTTTAATAGCAGGCAAAGCAACGCCCCGGGTTTGTGGTGCTTTGGGCCAACCGGCAAAATAGTCTTTTGTCATTTGTTTAATTTTGTCAAAATCTACATCACCAACTATAATCAGATAAGCATGATTAGGGGTAAAGCTTTGCTTATAATAATTTTCAACATCAGCAAGTTGAACGTTTTTAACGGTTTCTATACTGGTTACTTCACCGTAAGGATGATTGCCATAGGCCAATTTTTTTAGCACTCTTTCGGCAGCAGCCGGTGTGCTTTTTTCTGCTGATTTCAGGCTTTCTATCAATTTTTCTTGCTCTTTGGCAAATTCTTCTTTGGTAAATTTGGGATGTAACGCTTGATCTGCAGTCAATTTTAAAACTTCCGGAAAGTATTTGCTCAAACTGTTGATATAAAAACCACCGTCATAAATATTGACGTTGGCACCTAAAAAGTCTATTTTTTTATTAAAATCATCTTTTGAAACACTTTGAGAGCCACTACCCAGTAAACTGCTTAATAAATCGTCACTGCCTTTTTTATTTCGTAATTTGACAGGCTGATTGTCAATACGTAAGCTGGCATTGACACGAGGCAATTTATGATTTTCTACCACAATAAGCGTTAAACCGTTGTCCAGTTTATAAGTTTTTGGTTTTTGAAATTTGATAACGGGAGCCGCTTGGGCTTCGGGCATTTTGTTGATATCTTCTTGGGGCATAGGTTTATTTTTAGTCGCTGTCGTTTGTTGGGTTGTTCCGCACGAAATGCCTAAAAAGGCTAAAATAACCGGAATAGTATAAAGTAACTTTTTCATTATTTTTCAGATTTTGTTGAGTCATTTTGTTTGGGTAAATATTCCAATAATACCCGTTGGTTTTTGTTAAGGTATTTTTTAGCCACGCGACGCAAGTCTTCGCGTGTAATGCTTTTATAAATATCCAGTTCCTTGTTGATTAAGTCCGTATCGCCATATAAGACATGGTAGCGTGCCAGACTGTTGGCAATACCTTGCATAGAGGTGTTTGAATTGACAAAATCGCTTTCTATCTTATTGAGGAGTTTTTGATAATCTTCTTTTGAAATCAATTGGGTTTGCACTTTGGTAATTTCTGCATCTATTTCTTTGGTCAATTCATCCAAGCTTACTTTATCATTAAGCGGAATAGCAAAAATGATATAGGTGCCATAGTCTTCTTGACTCAAGTTGAAGGCACCGACCATTAAGGCTTTTTTCTCTTGGTCAACCAGTTTTTTATAAAGCACTGAACTTTTGCCACTGCTTAAATATTTTGAAAGCAAATCCAAGGCATAAGCATCTCTTTCTTTCATTGAAGGTGTTAAATAGGCCTGCATTACAGCCGGTTTTTGTATGTTTTTATCATAATAAACCGCATGCCGTTCTTGAGTGATAGGCGGTTCAATAATTTTGTGTCTGACCACATCGGCGCCTTTGGGAATGGTCGCAAAATACTTATTGATAAGTTTTTTGGTTTCATTTTTATCAATATCTCCGGCGACCACTAGGGTTGCATTATTCGGCACATAATATTTTTTATAAAATTGGATAAATTCATCCAACGAAGCTGCATCTAAATCGGCCATTTTACCAATGGTAGTATGTTTGTAAGGGTGTTTGGTAAAGACATTGTCTTTGATGGCTTCGAGAAAATGTCCGTATGGTTGATTGTCATAGCGCAAGCGTTTTTCTTCTTTAACCACTTCGTTTTGCGTATCGACACCTATTTGGTTAATTACGGCATGTCGCATGCGTTCGGCTTCCATCCATAAACCCAATGCCAAATTGTTGGACGGAAACACTTCATAATAATAGGTGCGGTCATCGGTGGTGTTGGCATTGTTTTGGCCACCGTGCGAACTGACAATTTCAAACCATTTGCCGCGTGGAATATTTTTAGTGCCTTCAAACAATAAGTGTTCAAAGAAATGGGCAAAACCGGTGCGGCCGGGCTGTTCGTCTTTGGCGCCTACATGATACATAACCCCGACAGTTACAACCGGTGCGGTGTGGTCTTCGTGTAAGATAACATGTAAGCCGTTAGGCAGGTCAAATTCCTCATAATCTATTTTCTGGGCCATAGTCGGTAACATTTGGATTAAAAAAAATAATAAGCTGATTTTTAATGGTTTCATCGATTGTATTTTTATTAAATTATTGTTTAGGTTTGCTAAATATAGAAGGATCGGGGGCCGGCGGATTGATTTTTATTTCATCCAATTTAATAGTCATCACCGGCTGATCGTCCATTACGGTAACTATTTTTGTAGGTAAACCAATACCGTCAAAAGTCTTGTATGCTTGCGGTTTGGTGAATATAATATGCCCGTCTTTTACTATTTTAATGGCTTCTATTAAGTGTGTTTTAGGATTAAAAAATACAGTTAATTCTTTGATATTGCCTTCAGCCGGCTTGGCTAAAGTCAGTAAAACGGTATCATAATTTATACTGTCTAATTTTTGTTTTCCCAAATATTTTACTTGAGATCCTTTTTGTTTGTAGCGATAAAAGTAGCCAAAAAGATTTTGAGCTTTTTCTTTGAATTGATGGGTTAAACTATCCGGAATGTCTTTATAACCGAAAGTAGCATTGTCAAACATATAACCTTTTTGTCCGTCAAAAGCCAAAGCGGTTATTTCTTGTCCCATCATATTGAGTTTGGTATACATTTTACCGGAAGTATCTTGGTATGATTCGGTGGGAAAATCCATGCCGCTCATGTTCATGACTCCTTTTTGTAAGATGCTGTGCACTTGGTCTAATTTATCGCCCCCAATGGCGTTGAGGTAATTTTGAACCAGACCGTCGGCGGTTTGTGCCCAAAAAGTAGTTGTAGCAAGTAAAAATGTCAAAAAAAATAGTTTTTTCATATCGTTGTGATTTAAAGTTGTTATTATTTAACGATAAATATACAAAAATGTTACTTAACTGACATAAGGATTTTATTATAATGAAATGCTTTTATTTATTTTATGTATTTTTGTCATTGAAATAAAAAAACAAAATCAATGAAAAGAGCATATATATTTCCCGGTCAAGGGGCGCAATTTGAAGGCATGGGCAAGGATTTATACGATAAATACGATTTGGCCAAAGAGCGTTTTCATCAAGCCAATGATATTTTAGGTTTTGATATTGCCAAAATTATGTTTGAAGGCACTGCCGAAGATTTACGTCAAACCCGTGTAACCCAACCGGCTATTTTTTTACATTCGGTTATCAGTGCCGAATTGTTAGGCGATCGTTTTAAACCCGATATGTTGGCCGGGCATTCATTAGGAGAATTTTCGGCTTTGGTAGCCGGTAAGGCTTTAGACTTTGAAGCGGGTTTGCAACTGGTAGCCAAACGTGCCGAAGCCATGCAAAAAGCAACCGAAGCAGTGGATTCAACCATGTCGGCTATTTTAAATTTGGATGACGAGACCGTCGAGGCGGTTTGTCGTAAAATAGATGGTATAGTAGCGCCGGCCAACTATAATTGCCCGGGTCAATTGGTAATCAGTGGTGAAACCGATGCCGTTAAACGTGCCAATGAAGCACTGTTGGCCGCAGGAGCGCGACGCGCTGTTTTATTGCCTGTAGGTGGTGCTTTTCACTCACCTTTGATGATGCCTGCCCGTGAAGAATTGGCCAAAGCTATTGCCGAAACAACCTTTAATAAACCTATAGCGCCGGTTTATCAAAACGTAACGGCACAGCCGGAAACCAATCCCGGTCAAATTAAAGAAAATTTAATAAAACAATTGACAGCGCCTGTGCGTTGGACACAAAGTGTGCAACAAATGATTGCCGACGGTGCTACAGAATTTATAGAAGTAGGTCCCGGCAAGGTGTTGTTGGGCTTATTGCGAAAAATTGACCGCAACGTAAAAGGAAAAAAAGCAGATTTATAAAAAATATTCTGAAAAATAAGTTCATAATATTTAAAACTTTTTTATATTTGCACTCCCAATGCAAGCCTCGGTGGCGGAATTGGTAGACGCGCTGGATTCAAAATCCAGTTCTGGCAACAGAGTGTGGGTTCGATTCCCACCCGAGGTACAAAAAACCGTCCTGATCAGGACGGTTTTTTACGTTTTAAGGCTGCGGAATCAATGCTTGTTTATACCAAACTTTCTTAACTCGATCTTTTGATATGGAAGTGTTTATTGAAATGCTTCCGCCATTTTTATTTTTTTTCTTTAGCCGGAAAAAATAGGTATTATTTTTTTCTTTTAAATCTTCACATTTGATTACTTTTCCGTCATTCAATAGCAAATAATCATGTGTAAAATCTCTTCGTTCGGGTATTTTTAAATATTCTTTTTTTCCCAAATCATTGGCAACTACTCTTAAAGCCGGACGGCCAATTAAAGCTCCGTAGGTAATGGTGCCTTCAATATAGTATTCTCTGCCGGGTTGAATATTTAATTCTATTTCTTCTTTTTTTTCTGTACTTGCTCCTATTTTTTGTAGTCCCAAGGTGGTAATAACTACACTTTCTTTTGAGTTGTTTTTTAAACGGGTTAATTTATGAGATTTGTCGTTTAAAAAAACATTATATCCAATAGCTGCTCCCATTGAGGAAGGGCGATAAAAATGAATAATAGCATACGATTTTGTGCTATCAATCTCTTTTTTATTATCATTAATGCTTTTTCTTTCAAGTTTTTTCAAGTCATCTATTTTATATACATCGGCATATATTTGATCGCAAGAGCTGTTCCATGAGGGTTTGATATGTTTGGTTATTTTGAGGATATTGCCTCCCAATCTTCGTGCTTCATTTTTGGCGATAGGTATGACATAATTCCATTTACATTTGGTAGTAAAACCATTGTCCAGTAGTTTTATTTCAGCTAATTTTAAAGCTTCTTTTGGCACTTCATCCGTAACATTTAGTAAAGCAACCGGTGTTTCGGGAGGTAAAGGTTTTGATGTGTTGATGAGAGTTGTCCTGGGTTTCATACTGCCACAAGAAGTAAGCAAAACACTTATAAATAATGATAAAACTATTTTTTTCATATTGATTATTTTTCAATAGGTTTGACTTTTAAAGTATGTATTTGATTGAATTTTTTGGCTATTTGATCAAAATCATCTAATCTGACAGATAAAATGATTTCACCTTTTTCTTGTAAATCCTGCTTAACAATATCCAATTGAAATTCTTTGATGATTCGCATGACTTTGTTCATATCATTGTAGGAGAATATAATTTGTAGGTTTTTAGTCCGGATTTTTTCAACAATTTCAGCTCCGTCCAATACCATTTGGGCAGCTGTTTTGTAGGCATTTATCAAGCCGCCTACACCAAGTTTAACACCTCCGAAATAGCGGACTACTATTACCAATACATTGGTTAAGTTTTTGCTTTTTATTTGATTTAAGATGGGTATGCCGGCAGAGTTGGAAGGTTCTCCATCATCATTGGCACGTTCAGCTATATTTTTAATACCAATCCGGTAAGCATAACACCAATGGCGTGCACTGTGGTGTTCTTTTTTGAGATGATCTATGATGGGTTTGACTTGGTCGGTATGTTGTACCGGGCAGGCATAGCCTATAAATTTGCTTTTGCGGTCTTTAAATATAGCCGGTTCGGGAGGTTTTTCTATGGTATAATAAGTATCTGTGGCCATTAGTCAAACACTTTAATATCTTGGGTGTAATCAATAGAATAGGGGATATTAAGTCCGTGACTGACATAATATATGGTGCCTTTGTATTGTACTTTGAGTTTGTTGTTTAAAACCACATTTAGGGCTTCCAACAAATTGCTTTTTTTTAAATAGCCGGAGTCAAAATTTACTTCTAAAGGAACCGTAAAATCTTTTTTTGAAGGCACTTTATAAGTATCAGCATTTAAATTGGCCAAATACTTATCGTTGACAAAAACTTTGACATCCGAAATTTTAAATTTTCCTCCTACCAAATTAGGATTGTGGTATTGGGCATAGGCTACTAATACCAGTTGACCTGTATTATTCTTTTTTAAACTAATATGATCAATACCTTTAAAATCGGGTGGTTTTACCATATTGCAAGCAAATAGAGAAGTAAAAATCAGTATGATGAAATAAATTTTTTTCATTATTAATCATTTTTAAATATAGATAAACAAAGATAACAAACTTATTCTTTTCGATAAAAGGTGGTTTTGTAAAGACGTGTATTTCCCAGCATGTCTTCTACTATAATTTTTAGAGCATGTTTATGTCCTTTAAGTTTTTTGTCAGAAAAATCATAGGTCAATTTCCCTGTTTTATAGTCATATTCCAATAAAATCCACTCGCTGTCAATATAACCGTTATAAGATTTGATGCCTGTTTGCCGGTCGCCGGTCTTAAAACTTAAAAAACGGTAATTGGTCAAATCTGATTTAGGTTTAAAATTAAGAGGCTTAATATAAGGTGCAATGCTGTCATAGCGAATCACAAAATTGCCGAATTGCCAGGTGTACCCAATCAAACTGTCTGTTTTTTTAATTGTATATACATATTTGGGTTTATTACTTTTGCCATAAACAGCCAAATAGGTGTAAGCCCTTAATGCCGGTTGGATATTTTTTAAGGGATATTTAATCAGATAGGATTTTTTTAAAGGTACCAAAGGATGTTTTATGGATAATTTTTTTGAATTAGCCGTTATTTTTAAGTAAAAATTTTCATAACTACTGTTTGGTCTAAAGATAATTTTCCAAGGAGAAAGGTTTATAGTATTTCCTTTTTGTTGGTCAATATAAAAGGCTGTTTTTATATTTTTTTTCTTTTCTATAATTTTTGTATGATAACCTTTTACCGGTATTTTGATTCGTGTTGTGTTGTTATCAAAGTCCGATATTTCTATCACGACTTGGTAATCTTTACCATGTTTTATCTGTAAAGAGCCGTCACCTACCAATTGGGTATATATTTCTAAAATATTATAAGGTTCAACCCATAATTTTTGAATACGGCGACGGTATTTGATATAATAAGGGTAGTCAATAATGGTATTGATGTATTTGGATCTTGCAAAGGAAAACTCTTCCATTATTTGTTCGAATACAATCATGCCATTGACTTTTAAATTAATTTTATACAATCCGTTACGGTTTTTGACATTGTTGTGGCGGTCATAAGCTTCTAAACCGAACCCCACTTTTCCATAAGCCAAAATAGGATTGGCAACATATAAGCTGTCATTTATTCGGGTAATGTTGAGTTTTACCCGTTTTCCCATTTGATTGACTTGCGACAGGCTGTCCAAAGGATAAGCAAATACATTTTTTATTACGGGATTTTGATTATCTTTAATTCTAATACCGTAAGACATAGGGTTGATTGGATGCTCTTTGGTGTTTCGCAGTTCAAAATGCAAATGAGGTCCTGACGAGCCACCTGTATTGCCGCTATAGGCAATAATTTCACCTTTTTTGACCGGCAACTCTATTTTATAAGGAAAAACTTCAATTTCGTATTGTTGTTTTTTATATTGTTTTTGTTTGATATAAGATTCTATCCGATCGTTAAAATATTTGAGATGTCCGTAAACCGAAACCAAACCGGACGGATGTTTGATATACAAAGCCTTACCATATCCGTTATTGGTGATTTTAATCCGGTAAATATAGCCGTCATCAACAGCATATACCGGCAAACCCTCTTCATTATTGGTTTTGATATCCATACCCGAGTGGAAATGATTACTGCGCAACTCGCCAAAAGTGCCGGATAAATATAAAGGAATGTCTAACGGCATATGCAAACTGTCGTGTTGTGCTACGGCTTGTATTGTAATTAAAAATACAATTAATAAAAACTTGAAATTTTTAGGCATTATTATTGATAAGATTCATTATGGAAATTCAAAAATACAATAAAAAACGGCAATTTTAATGCCAACTAGTAACAAATGCTTAAATTTGAACTAAAAATTTTTTCTTTAATGTCAGAATCATTAAAAATATTATTTTTTCTTGTTATCATGTTGTTTTTATCAGGATGGGAATTACAGGCACAACAACCTGAAAAATCAGCGGACAGCACGGCTCTTTTCTTATATAATGCTTCTGATTCAATACCTGTTTTTGACTTGGATTCCATTATGATTTTACCCAAAATGCGTTTTTCTAACTATAGAGAATTGAAGCGTTACCGGTGGATACGCCGTAAGGTATATCGTGTTTATCCTTTTGCACGTTTGTCGGGTATAAATGTGCAAAAACTCGATCAACGTTTATCTAAAATGAATAAAAGACAACGCAAACGGTATATGCGTATAGTCAAACGTTGGATCAAAAAAGAATTTGAACCCAAACTTAAAAACCTGACCCAATCCGAAGGGCGGATATTATCCAAACTGTTTCACCGGCAAACCGGACAAACCGTTTATGAATTTTTAAAAAAATATAAGAACGGTTGGACGGCTTTTTGGTATCAGAATGTTGCCAAGTTGTATCATATTGATTTAAAGGTAAAATTTGATCCTGTTAACAACAAGGAAGACTATTGGATAGAATATATCTTGCAAAAAGCTTTTCAAGAAGAAATTTTAGACCCGCAGCCCAACCGGTTGGGATATAAATTCTTAGATTTGCAAAATAAATGGGGAGCAAAAGGCTTTCCCAAACATTTAAAATTAAATAGACCAAAAAAATGACTTTACAACTACAAAAACCAATCTGTATATTCGATTTGGAAACCACCGGTGTCAATACGGCTAAAGATCGTATAGTGGAGATGGCTATTATCCGGGTAGAACCCGACGGGACGGAAACAATTAAAACCTGGCGTGTTAATCCCGAAATGCCAATTCCCATAGAAGCCTCAAAAATACACGGTATATATGATGCCGATGTGGCCGATGCACCTACTTTTAAAGATATATCACAAGAAGTATTTGATTTGATCCACGATGCCGATTTGGCCGGTTTTAATTCCAATCGTTTTGATGTGCCACTGTTGGCCGAAGAGCTGTTGCGTGCCGGTATCGATTTTGACTTAAAAACCAACAACCTGATAGATATACAAAATATATTTCATAAAATGGAACCGCGTAATCTGACTGCTGCCTACCGGTTTTATTGTGATGGTGACTTGACCGATGCACACTCGGCCGAAGCCGACACCAAGGCTACTTACGAAATTTTAAAAGCGCAGTTGGAACGCTATGACGATTTGCCCAAGGATATGGAAAAGTTGAGCAAATTCAGTTCCTATTTTAAAGCAGCTGATTTTCAAGGACGGATTATTTATAATGATAAAAACGAAGAAGTTATCAATTTTGGCAAATATAAAGGACAAAAAGTAGAGGATGTATTGATAAAAGACCCGGGTTATTACGGTTGGATTATGCGCGCCGACTTTCCCTTATATACCAAAAAAATCATTAAAAATGTTTATGACCGTATCAAATTGCGTATGGAACAACAGCAATTGGAAGCTTTAAAAAATAAATTTAATTCCGAAGACTAAAAAACCAAGGTTATATGTTTAAGTTTATTTGGCGAAAATATAAGAAAGAAATTATCTTTTTAAGCGTATTGATTTTCGGATTTTTGGCCTTACTGTCACGTTTAAACCAGTTTGGTATCAGCATGATAGTTGGTGCGGTTTTAATGTATTTATACGTCAAGTTGCAACATGATAACCCTAATGAGATAAAACAATTAAAACAGAGCTTAAAAAATCAACAACAAGAGATAGCCGAACTTAAAAACCGTAAACTCAACGTGGTTGGTTTAAAGGATATTTTGGAAGTCGGTTTGATGGAAATTGATACCAATTTTACCCGAACTTGGAATGAAAAATTTACCGAAGATGACCACGATTTACACTTTATAGGTGCCTTGCAAATTCATTTGGTAGCCAAATACGGCGTCAATTTAAAAGACCTGAAAGTGCGTATTGATCATGACGGCAAACAAATATTTATAGGCAATCTGCATCCCAAGTTTTTGTCTTTTGCCGAGATTAATCACGAATGGAAAATTGCCGAGATGATGGAACACAAAAAACGGCCCTGGATAATCAGTAATTACTGGCGCAAGTCAGACCGTTATCAAGAATTGCTCAATCAAAAGATGGAAGAAAAACGGCAAGCACTTTATGATGAGGTCAAGCAAGGCCCCGAGGAAATACAATGGTTGATAAAACCTTTGTATCAACAAGTGGAGAATACCATGCGTGTTTTGCTAAACCGTTCGGATTATGATATAGTTTTTGTCGATGATTTTAAAGACAATTTTATACCTATTGAAGCCTATTTTGAATCACAAGACATACACAAACAACTCAATAAATAATTTTTTTAACACAAGCAAAAATAAAGATGAAAAAACTACTAATATTACAGGCTTTGCTATGGGCGGGTTTGGCCGTAGCACAAACTACCGGCATTAAAATTAAAGCAAGTCCGACTTATAAATTAACCACTGCCCGTGTGCAAAATGATTTTATGATACCCGATCAACAAGGCGGGTTTATCACCATTGCATCTAAGCGGAGTGGTTTTTTGGTAGATCCGCTTATTTTTGAAGCCTATGCCACACAATATGACAAAAAACTAAAACCTGTCAAAACCAAAACCTTTAAATTAAACAAGGGTAGCGTTAAAGGAGCTATTAAAGGTGCATTTGTGCATAGCGGGCAATTGTTTTTGTTAAATATGGATATCAATTACCGGAAAAAATATTATGCCTTTAAAAAAATAACCGGGCATATAGACAACGGTCAAATAGAAGAAAAGGAATTTTTTAGACTAAATTTTCTTTATCCTAAAACGGAAGTTAACCTATTTGTTAATCCGGGTTCGTTATATTATCAAAAATTAAAATATTATACCGATGTCAATTTTTTTAATCCGAAAATGTTTTTTGTCTTTTCTGACAACAATAAGTATTTTGCCATTGTTTATCGTGATAAGCAACCGGTTGCCAAGTATCATATAAACGTTTTTAATCAAAATTTTGAACCGGTTTTTCAGCAAGATATTTCGGGCGGTGTTTCATCAGATTTATTTTACATCAATGATATTAAAGTGGCGGGTGATACCGGAACTGTTTTTGTCATTGGGCAAATTTATAAAACGGATCCTTTACGGAAAAAGCGACTGATGAATACGGATAACACCAAAGAATTTATCATATACAGAGCTTCCAAAAACATGGTAGATACTTACCGGTTAAAACCACAAAAAGTTATTGAAAAATTATATCTGGCTTTGGGGGATGATTTGACCGTTTACGGCTTTTACCGCCATAAGTATTTAAACCTTAATGATGTGGATGGTTTTTACAGATTGAATATGACTAAAAAATTGGCAATGCTTAACCAATCTTATCAGTCGTTTGAGAAGCAAATGGTGAGTGTATCCGAAAAGAAACGCATAAAAAAAACCAAAAACCATTCTATAATAGTGCGTAACAGTTTCTTATTGTCTGACGGCACTTTGATAATAAATGCCGAAGATTTGTATGTGCCTCTTATGATGAAAAAGGAGGACAGAGAAGAAAATGTGCGCGAAATAGCCGGTGATATCTTTAGTATTAAAATTGCACCTGAGGGTCAAATACTTTGGGTGGTCAAAATATATAAAAAACAATTGGTTAAACCACGTTTAGCCTTGCATTCGTTTTTTAGTGCTTTGATAAATGGCAAAAATTATATCGTTTTTACGGATTCACCGATGGAAAAAGCAAGTAAAGAAGTGCCTTTTTATTTGTTGAAAAAAGAATTGTATAATCTGAATGCCGTTGTTATTTCTAATGACGGAATGGTGTCTAAACAACTTGTCAAGAAATATAAAAGAGGAGACAAATTCCGGTTTATGCCCATAGAAGGCATAATGGTATCGCCTGTGTCAGCCATTATTCCCGCCAAAGATCATTTATATACCAAGTTTTATAAATTACAATTTGAATAAGAAAACGAGGCTGTCTCAAAAGATTGAATTATCTGTCATTTCGAACATAGTGAGGAATCTGATGTTTGATAATCAATAATTTACAGTTTTAATATTATATGAATTGTTTATGAAAAATACTTTTGAGACAGCTTCTTTGCAAAAAAGCTGCCCGTAAGAGCAGCTTTTAAAAATATTCAATTAGATTTTTATTTTTTGATACCCACCATTTCTTCCAACATATCTGTGGTGATAGATTTGGGTCTTTCGATAGGATATCCTAAAGCTCTGTCCCAAATAATATTGGACAGAACACCGATAGATCGGCCAATGGAGAATAAGACGGTGTAGAAGTCATATTCTTTAACGCCGTAGTGCCATTGTACCACACCTGATTGTGCATCGACATTGGGCCAAGGGTTTTTGGCTTTACCATGTTCCTGCAATATTCCGGGAACGACATCATATAGAGCCGATACATACTTAAATAACGGATCATCCGGCATGTGTGTTAAACAAAATTCTCTTTGCACCGTGTAACGCGGATCGGTTTTACGTAATACGGCATGACCGTAACCGGGGATTACTTGGCCACTGTTGAGTGTATCCCAAACAAATTTTTTCAATTCTTCTTTATCAGGCACTTTATCGCCAAATTTTTCATACAATTTTTGTAACCAGCGTAAAACTTCTTGGTTGGCCAATCCGTGTAAAGGACCTGCCAAACCATTGATCATACCTGATACGGCATAATATACATCGGACAATGAACTGGCAATCAGGTGGCCGGTGTGGGCACTGACATTACCGGCTTCGTGGTCGGCATGAATGATAAAATACATACGTGACACATCGTCATAAGGTTTATCTTTACCCATCATATAAGCAAAATTAGCACCTAAATCCAATGTAGGATCGGGGTAGCGGTGGCCGCCTTCCGGATTATAAAGTTTGTTATAGATATAAGCTCCAATCAATGGAATTTTGGCCAATAAGTTGGTGGCATCTTCAAAGGTGGGATCCCAATAATCCATTTTGCTGATACCTTGACGGTATTTGACATTAAATAACGATTCTCTTTCCAAGCTCATAACGGCAGCCGATAATATTGCCATAGGATGACTTTCGCTTGGGAACGAATCAATAACATCCCATACATATTTAGGTATGATACGACGGTTGTTCATATCCATAATCAGTGCTTCCACTTGTTCTTGAGTTGGAATGTCGCCGGTTAATAATAAATAATATAAACCTTCGACGTAAGGCATTTCGGCACCTGCAGGTTTGGGTAGTTTTTCAAACACTTCGGGTAGGGTATAACCACGATAGCGGATACCTTCATACGGGTCTAAATAAGAAATGTCGGATATCAAGCTTTTGATACCTCGCATACCACCGATAATTTGACCGGCTTTTACTTGATCAACAACTACATCGCCATATTCTTTGGCCAATCGTTTGGTTCTGGGACGATGTGCTTCAATTTTTTTATATAATTTTTCTTTTAAACACTTCATAATATTATGATTTTAATTAATTTGTTTTCAAATTTACAAAATATAAATGTGGTAGTTTTTTAAATTATGCCTGAATATAACAAAAATCATTTTATGAGTCAAATAAATAGTTATAAATGTTACATAACAAACAGAGGCTAAAAAAAATCCCGGTATATCCGGGATTTATAAATGGTTTTAAGTTTATTTAAAATCCTAATTTGGCTTTAACGGCATTATATAAATCAGGACCGTTAGCAACAATAAGATTGGTAGGGCCAGAGCTGTCAAATACATAGTCATAACCTTTTTCTTTGGCTACATCTTTAACGGCTTTCATCAATTTTTCTTGGATAGGCTTCATCAATTCGGCTTCTTTTTTGGCTGCTTCTTGTTGAATATCTTGTTGTGCTTTGGCGATGTTTTTTTCCATCTCCATTAATTCTTTAACACGTTTTTGATTTTCTTGTTCCGAAACGGTTTTAGCTTCATCTTGGTATTTTTTTAATTTGGCCTGATAAGCATCTTGCATTTCTTTGAACTCTTTTTGATAGGTAGCATACAATTTTTTCAATTCTGCTTGGCCGGCTTTAAATTCCGGCATTTCCACCAAAATTTTTTGAACGTCAATGTGGGCAATTTTTTGCGCATTGGCATTGGTTGTTCCCATCCAAAGCAATAATGCGGCTAATACTAGTTTTAAGTGTCTCATAATATTTAAATTTAATGTTTATTTTTATTATTAATTTTCTTTGTTTTGTTGTTCTTTTTTAGCTTTCTTTTTACGTCTTTCTTCCAATATGCGACGACGTCTTTCTTCTCGTTCTTTTTTTCGTTGGGCTTTAAGTTGTTCCGGTGTTAATTTCGGTTTTTTTGCTTCAAAAGCTTTAAGTTGCTCAGGGGTTAATTTATCTCCAAACTTTTGATTGGTTTCAGGTTTTTTTTCTGTTTCATTGGTATTTTTTATTGCACTTTCTACGGTTTTACTTGCACTTTCTTTCGCGTTTTTTTCTTTTGATTCTTCTGTTCCTGATTCACGGGGTTGTTTATTAATTTTTTTCTTTAGGTTTTTTTCGCGTTTTTTTCTGCGAGCTTCTAAGGCTGCTTTGCGTTTGGCTTCACGTTCCAGCTTTCGTTTTTCTGCCAGTTCTTTACGTGCTTTGGCTGCTTCGCTTAATTTTTCGGCTTTTTGTTTTTTCCTTTTTTTAGCCTTTTTAGCACGTTCTTCCTTTCCGCGTTCTTTGCTGATGAGTTTTAATATTTTGTCGGATATATCTATTTTTGGTGAGGTGTAGACAAGGCCGAGTTTGTCGTTGGACTTGTCAAATACGATATCATATTTGGCAGATTTTAACAATTTGGCAACGGCATTAAAAACGCGGTCTTGCACAGGCACTACCAGATGTTCTTTTTGTAATATATAATCACCTTCGGGGCCAAATTTGGCCAATTGATATTTTAATAATTCTTTTTCTTTAAAAGCAATCTCTTCTTCTTTTTCTTGCAACAGTTCTTTGGTTAATAAAACTTTTTCTTGTTCCAATGACAGTTTTAGATCTTCAATTTCTTTGGTCTTTCTTTCTATTTCGGTTTTCCAGCGATTGGCTCTAGCATTGAGTTCTTTTAAAGCCGACTGATATTCGGGCAATTTTTCCAAAATATACGCCATATCGACTGAGGCAATTCTTATCCTACCTTGACCTGTCATCTGTAGGGTCAAAAGGAATAAAACCGGTAAAATAAATACTCTTTTCATAGTTTAGTTAGTATTAAGAAATAATTGTGCCAAAGTCGATTTGCTGATTATAAACGTTGGTTCATAATAAAGTGCGTTTGCCATCCCGAGACTCTCGGAACACCTGTATTGTCAGGAACTTTATCAAAGCCATATCCAAAATCAATACCCAGTAATCCAAAAGCACTCATAAAAATACGCACACCGACTCCGGCTGATTTTTTTAATGAGAACGGATTAAAATATTTAATATTGTTATAGGTATTGGCGCCTTCAAAAAATGATAGCAAATATATAGATGCTTGAGGTTTTAGAGTGATGGGGTATCTCAACTCAAACGAAAATTTGTTGTAAACGGTTCCGCCTCTGTTGGCAAAACTTCTATTAAGTGACTGGTCGAGGTAACCTCGTAACGGGATGGTTTCTCTAGAGTCCAAATTGCCACCGGTAGGCATAGTGCCACCCACAAAGAAACGTTCAAACGGCGGAATGCCCAAATCGTTGTTGTAGGCACCAAGGTAGCCGAATTCCGCTTTTGATCTTAAAGTCAATTTTTTATACAAGTTTGAATACCAAGTCCCGTTTAATTTAATCTTATAATATTCTATGAACTTGTATTTTTGTTGATTTATTTTCTCATAATCCGGATTGCCGTTATTATCTAAATAATCCGGATTTTCCGTGATTGTAGCATAATCTATTTTGCTAAACAATGAGTAGGGAGGGGTCAGTTTTAAACTCAAAGCAAATTCGGAACCAACCGTAGGGAAAATAGGATTAGGGCCACTGGAGTTACGCCCAAACATAAAGTTGTATGAGAAGTTATTGGAGGTGCCGTTGTCAAAGCCAAACGCACCAATTGAGCCGTAGTCTTTAATGGTATAGTGGTTTAAACTGACGGATTGACTTAAGAAAAAGTAGTCATCGGGCCATTGCAGTTTTCTGGACAAACCGACCGTTAAGCCTGTGATTATAAATTTCTTGCTACGATCAACTTCATAATAATTGATGGTGGATGCGTTGTAATCAACACCATAATAAGTAGAGTAATAAGTGGAAACGGAAAAAGCTTGCGGTCTTTTGCCGCCAAACCAAGGTTCTGAAAATGATAAGCTGTAAGTTTCGTAGCGTTGTGACACTTGTAAGTTTAAAGACAATTTTTGTCCGTCTCCCATCGGTAGGGGTTTATATTCTTTACCGTTAAAAATGTTGCGGATAGAAAAGTTGTTTAACGATAATCCAAGGGTGCCTATAAAGTAATGTCCGTCAAAACCTCCTTGTAGTTGAATTTGACTGCTGCCTGCTTCTTCTACATGCCAATCAATATCAACGGTGCCGGCATTTTGATCAATGTTTTTGAGGTCGGGTGTTATTTTCTCAGCATCAAAAAAGCCCATTTGTGCCAGTTCGCGAATGGTTCTGATCACGTTTTGCTTGCTGTAAGTTTGTCCGGGAATAGTTCTCAGTTCACGGTAGATAACTTTATCATTAGTTTTTTGGTTACCATTGACAGTAATATTGTTAAACTTAGCGGGTTTTCCTTCATAAATACGTAGTTCGTAGTCAATAGTGTCTTTTCTGACTCCTTTTTCAACCAAATTGATGCGTGAAAACAGATAACCGTTGTTTTGATATAAATTGACCAAACTTTCCGCATCGGGACTTTGATCATTGACACGGTTATTAATCAGAGTGCCATTATAAACGTCTCCTTTTTTAATGCCTAATATTTTTTTAATGAATTTGGTGCTGTAGCGGTTGTTACCGACCACATCAATGTTGCCAAAATAATATTTCTTACCTTCTTCAACTTTTATGTCAATATTGAGTTTGTCATTTTTGTCAAAGTATATTGAATCAGATAATACGCGGGCATTTCTATAGCCTTTTTCTTTATAATATTTTTCAAGATTTACCAAATCTTCTTTAAAATCGTCAGGTATATATTTTGAACGCTTCCAAAAGCGGTAAATGCGTCTTTCTTTGGTGTGCTTTAATTGTTTTTTGAGTTTTTTGGCTTTAATGTCTTTGTTGCCGACTATATTTATATGTTTAATTTTAATGCGCTTACCTTTATCTATATCGACCAATAATTTGACATAATCTGTAGAGTCGGGGACAACCTTGAGATTGACTTGGGTTTTTAGAAAACCTTTTTTTAAGAATTTGTTTTTGATGGTTTCAATCGTTCGTGCTTTCAAATTTTCACTGAGAATTACATTTTTCTTCAAGTCCAAATCTTTAATGAACTCTTTACGTTTGGACTTGGAAACGCCGGTTATTTTAACTTCCGAGATTTTGGGTAACTCTTTCAAGTCTATTTCTAAAATAACTTTATTGTCAGAAGTCGGGATGATATATAAATCGACATCGGAGAAATATGACAAGTCCCAAAGTTTGTTGATGATGTCTGCGGTTTGTTCGCCGGGGACTTCTATGACATCTCCTTTGTCAACACCGATAAAGGCTTTAACGGTTTCAGGGTTGAACTGTTTTAAACCGTTGATTTTTATTTGTTCAATCTGATATATTTTGTAATCTGCATTGTTATTTTGTTGGGCATACATGCCAGCGGTAAATATTAATGTCAGAATTGCTATGATTATTTTTTTATATTTCATTGTTAACTTGTTCACTTGTTTTTCCAAATCTTCTTTCTCTTTTTTGATAATCCGCCAAAGCTTCATAATAGTGTTGTTTATTAAAATCAGGCCAAAGTGTATCGGTAAAATACAACTCTGCATAGGCTATTTTCCATAACAGGAAATTACTGATTCTTTTTTCGCCACCTGTCCTAATCATAAAATCCACATCGGGAAGATTATGACTGTAAAGGTGCAAATTTATTTTGTTTTCGTCAATATTTTCGGGCAAAATTATATTATTTTTAACTTTTTTTGCCAGTTTTTTGGTCATGTGCACAATTTCATCGCGCCCCCCGTAATTTAAGGCGATGCTTAGTGTCATGCCGGTATTTTTGCCGGTTTTGTTTAAAACGTCTTGCAGGGTTTTATAGGTGTGTTGAGGTAGTTTGCTTAAATCTCCTATAGCATTGAGCCGGATATTTTGTCGCATCAAATCGGACATTTGATCGTTGAGTGTTTCAACCAAAAGATTCATCAATGCATCTACTTCTTCTTGTGGCCGGTGCCAATTTTCTGTAGAAAACGTGTATAAACTCAAATAGGGAATTTTTAATTCGACCGACGATTCTACTATTTCACGAACTGTTTTAACACCTTGATGATGTCCAAAAACCCTGTTTTTACCTTGTTTTTTAGCCCAACGGCCGTTACCATCCATAATAATGGCGATGTGCTCCGGCAGTTTTTCTTTTTCTAATGCTTCTTTTTTTATCATAAGAATTAGAATAGATTAAAATAACAATTTAGGTCGCCAAAAGTATAGATGAAACCAATGGAAGAGAATGAATACCAGTCATTTGAATTGGTATTGGTGCTTGGAACAATTTTGTTTTTGATTAAATAGGCTTCGTTATCATATAAGGCATGAGTGCCGTCCAGATCATCGGTAAAAAAATAGGAGACACCGGATTCGAGGCTAAGAATAAAGTGTCGGCTGACTTTGTATTTAATGCCTAGCTTCATAGGAATGTTGAGCCTGGCGCCGCTATATTCCAAACCGTAATCTTCAGGATGGTTGGTGTGTGGTATATTGTTGCTGTATATTCTGCCCGAATAAGAGCCTAAGCCTAAGCCTAAAAACATATACGGACTTATTCTGTGTAAACTTTTAAGCGGTAAATAAGGATTGCGAGGGATAAAATTGTATTCTATGCCGGCAGAGAAATTAATGATTTGTCCCTCTACAGAAAAATTTCTTAACTGACGTCCCAGACTTTCGGCTTCAGCGTCATTGGCTCTGATTTGATAGTAATTAAGATTGAGACGTAATGAAAACCAAGGGTTAACGGTGCGTTTAAATAAAATGCCGCCACCTATTTTGTTGGGGTAAAAATAATATTCACGGCCAATATCACCGATATAATTACCACCACCGGCTTGTATGCCGAATTCATAAGCTTGACCGTATGAAAAGACAGTGCTAATAAGGACGATAATAAAACTTAATTGAATTTTTGTCATTAAGGATAAAAATTAAAACTTGCAAATATACTAATTAAAACTAATTTTATAACGTTTTAATTCGGTCTTTATTGAACAAAGGTTTAAAGTTTTTTATACAAAATGAACGGGAAATGTTTAATTTTGCTTTTAAAATAAACAGCTTTATTTATGCAGAAAATTAAAAACAGTGAACTAAACCGTTTGGATATTGAGGGTTTTAAAAAGGCCGAAAAAACACCGGTAATAGTGGTTTTGGACAATATTAGAAGTTTAAATAATATAGGTTCTGTATTTAGAACTGCCGATGCCTTTTTAATAAAAAAAATATTACTGTGTGGTATTACGGCGCAGCCACCTCATAAAGATATTCATAAAACTGCCTTGGGCGCAACAGATTCTGTAGACTGGGAATATTTTGATACTACACAAGCGGCCATAGATAATTTAAAAAAGCAAGATGTAAAGGTCATCAGTATTGAACAGGTTAGAGGTGCCATAGCTTTACAAGATTTTGAGCCACAAAAGGGAACAATTTATGCGCTGGTTTTTGGCAATGAAGTCAAAGGTGTACAACAAAGTATTGTTGATCAGTCTGATACTTGTATTGAAATACCACAATTCGGCACCAAACATTCGTTGAATATTTCTGTAAGTGTAGGCGTGGTTTTGTGGGAATTTGTTAAAAAAACTAAGTTAAAATTATGATTATTGAAAAAATCTTTTTAACTTTACCAAGTTATTATAAAAAATAAAGTTATGCCTGCAAAAAAATATCCTAAGTCATTGATTGTTATCCATTGGTTAACCCTATTGCTTTTAATCATTGTTTTTCTGGTCGGTTTAAGTTTTGACGACTACAAATTTAATGAAGAAAACATGAATCGCTACCGTTTGCATGCCATTCTCGGTATGACTATTTTAATATTAACACTTATCAGAATTTATATACGGCGAAAAAACTTGGACAGACTTCCTCCACACATTACTTATTATAGTAAATCTCACAGAATATTTGTGCAGCTTGTTATAAGTTTAATGTATGTGTTTTTAATATTTACGCCATTTGTCGGTTTTATAATGGTATACCAAACCGGTGCTTTGTCTTATGATTTGGGAGGCCCGTTCCCTGTAGGAGCAGAGTTTGACGAGAACTTGGAAGCGGTTCACAAAATGGCTGTTTTTACTTTATTGGCTTTAGTTGTAATACATGTTGCAGGGGTTGTTATGTATAAAATAAAAACAGGCAACAATCTATTAACACGTATGATGCCGTTTTAAATTTATTCGATTAAAACAAATTTGTCTAATAAGAATTTTTTTGTAATTTTGCACCCAATTCAATTAAACCGCTGGCGAAAATCGTGAATGTTTCTTTGAAGTCACATAAAATTATTGAAAATGGATAGTTTAATTAAATTTGTTCAAGACGAATTAGTAGAGAAAAAAGATTTGCCGGAGTTTGGCCCCGGTGATACCATTACGGTGTATTACGAAATTAGAGAAGGTAACAAAACCCGGACTCAGTTTTTTAAAGGAGTTGTTATTCAACGTAGAGGTAGTGGTGCTACCGAAACTTTTACCATTCGTAAAATTTCGAATGATATTGCTGTTGAACGTATATTTCCTATCAACATGCCTACCATTCAAAAAATTGAAGTCAACAAGCATGGTAAAGTCCGAAGAGCACGTATATTCTATTTTAGAAATCTTCGTGGTAAAAAAGCCCGTATTAGAGAAAGACGTGTTAAAAAATCTTAATCGTTTTATAATGATGATACAAAAAAAGCCGGATATAAAGTCCGGCTTTTTTTGTGGATAATTATAAGATATGTATTTAATGGATTATCTATGGTTAAGGTTTAGATTACTTATGGCTATTATACCTATAAAAAATGCCGACGATTTGCGTCGGCATTTTAATTTATTTATTTAAGATGATTACATCATTGGCATACCACCGCCCATAGGAGGCATACCGGCACCGCCGGCATTTTCTTCTTTAATATTGGTTATGGCTGCTTCTGTAGTAAGTATCATGCCTGACACCGAATTGGCATTTTCCAATGCAACACGGGTTACTTTTTTAGGATCGATAATACCTGCTTTAAACATATTGACATATTGGTCATTTTTGGCATCATAACCAAAATCGCCTTCGCCTTCGGATACTTTACCCACTACGATAGCACCTTCTTTACCGGCATTGTTTACAATTTGTCGTAAAGGTTCTTCAATAGCACGTTCTACTATTTTGATACCTGTTTCTTCGTCTTTGTTGTCGGCTTTTAATTTTTTCAATGCTTTTTGAGCTCTAACCAAGGCAACACCGCCACCTGAGATAATACCTTCTTCAACCGCTGCACGTGTGGCATTCAAGGCATCTTCTACGCGGTCTTTTTTCTCTTTGAGCTCTACTTCTGATGGTGCGCCTACGTATAATACGGCTACACCACCGGCCAACTTGGCCAATCGTTCTTGTAGTTTTTCTCTGTCATAATCAGAGGTGGTGCTTTCAATTTGTGCTTTTATTTGTTTGATGCGGGCTTCCACATCTTCTTTTTTACCGGCACCGCCAACAATGGTAGTATTGTCTTTGTCAATGGTTACACGGTCGGCTTGTCCCAGCATGTTCAAGTCTGCATTTTCCAAAGTAAAGCCACGTTCTTCCGATATAACGGTTCCTCCTGTTAAAATGGCAATATCATCTAACATGGCTTTACGTCTGTCGCCAAAACCGGGTGCTTTAACAGCTGCAATTTTGAGTGTGCCACGCAATTTGTTAACAACCAAGGTTGCTAAAGCTTCTCCGTCCACATCTTCGGCAATGATTAATAAAGGTCTGCCGGTTTGTGCGGTTTTTTCCAAGACGGGCAACAAATCTTTCATGGTTGATATTTTTTTATCAACCAACAAGATCAAAGGTTTTTCCAATTCCACTTCCATTTTTTCATGGTTGGTGACAAAATAGGGTGATATATAACCGCGGTCAAACTGCATACCTTCGACAACATCTACATAAGTGTCCATGCCCTTGGCTTCTTCAACGGTAATGACACCGTCTTTACCTACTTTGCCAAAAGCATTGGCAATCATTTCACCAATAGAAGCATCGTTATTGGCAGAAATGGAAGCGACTTGCTTAATTTTTTCAAGGTCATTGCCTACGGCAACGGATTGTTTTTCCAATTCTTTAACAATGGTTTGAGTAGCCTTGTCCATGCCGTTTTTCAAATCAAGCGGATTGGCACCGGCAGCTACATTTTTTAAACCTTCTTTTACCATAGCTTGTGCTAACACAGTAGCAGTTGTAGTACCGTCGCCGGCTAAGTCATTGGTTTTGGAAGCGACTTCTTTAACCATTTGTGCACCCATGTTTTCTAACGGGTCTTCCAACTCTATTTCTTTGGCTACCGTTACACCGTCTTTGGTTACTTGAGGGCCGCCAAATGATTTTTCGATTATTACATTACGACCTTTTGGGCCTAAGGTTACTTTTACGGCGTTAGCTAATGCATCTACACCTTTTTTTAATTGATCTCTTGCGTCGATATCAAATTGAATATTTTTTGCCATAGTAAATAATTTTTTATTTTTTAGTTCAACTCTTTTTTTACAGAAACTGTGCCATCTTTGATATAGAATGTTAATATATAAAAAAAGTGTCAATCTGGCAGATTGACACTCTCTATATCTTTTATTATGTTATTATTTTTTTTCGGGCTTGTCAGATGGTATCATAGGATTGGGCATGGGTTTTTGCGTTTCATCCTGCGTTGGAATATGATTTTCAATAGCTTGCTTGGCAGGAGAAATGTCAGTGGATCTGGTGCTCATAATTGCCGAATTTGAAATTAAAATCAAAATCACTAATAAACTGAATAAAAACCAAGTGGCTTTATCTAAAAAGTCTGTTGTTTGTTGCACGCCACCAAACATATTGGCACCACCACCGCCAAAATTAGAATCTAAACCGCCGCCTTTGGGGTTTTGAACCATGATTACGGTAATTAATAAAAAGGCTACAATAGCAATTAATAGTATAAAAACGAATAAACTCATAATATCTTATTTTAAATTTTGTTTAATTTCTTTAATTTGATTTGCAAAATAACTACTTTTTTTTGGATATTTCAAACTTAATATACGAAAAGCTTGAATGGCTTTATCATATTTTTTCTGTTTGACATATAAATTAGCCAAAGTTTCGGTCATTAACATTTGTTTTTCCACCACACTTTGTTCAATAATTTCGGGAGGTTTGATGGTTTTGTCTTTTATGGGAATTATTTTAGGCCGTTCTTTCAAAAATTTATCAATCAGTTCAATATTTTTATCAATACTTTTTTTAGGAGAACGGTTTAATTGTTTTAGCCATTCTATATATGACAGTTTTTGTGTTTGAGGTGGTGTAGAACGGTCGTTTTTTTTCTTTATTTTTTCTGTATTCTCGGTTTGATCTTCTGTGGTTGGCTTTAGTATGGGTTCGGCCAATGGTTTATTTGCTGTTTTGCCGGAAATACTTTTGTTTATTGCAGTGGATTTGTTAATAGTATCTTCCGGCTTGTTAGGGTTTAAATAATCAAATAATACCGAACGGTCAATGGTGCGAGCTGCAGTCTGTTGCAAACTGTGGTTGTAATAGGTGTTTGTTTGCTTTAAATAATAAGTTTTTAAAGTCCAAGCTTGTTGAAAATAGGGGTGTTTTTTGATAATTTCGTCAATCATGTCAATATCCGAGATGTCATGATTTTCTATAGCTGCTATTATTTGTCCGCGATTTACCATTTGGCTAATGTGTCATTAAATATATTGTCAAGTATGGTTTCCATTATTATTTTATGAGCGTCAGCTTCAATCTGTGTCCGACTGACACTGGCGGGATAATCATAATACCAAGAGTAAGTTTTGTTGATATTTTCTTCGTTATCTTTGGTGTTGAGATATTCCATTTTTATACTGATGGTTAGGCGGTTTTGCGCCGCGGTTTGTCCCGATGTCAGTGCAACAGGGTCAATACGGTAGTCGGTAATTTCACCTTGAAAAATAATGTCACCGTTGGTTTTTACTTGTGTTAAACCGGTTTGTTGATTGATACGGTCTATCAACATGTTTCTAAAATCTTCATTAAGACCGGGTACAATCAGCGGTGCATTGTTAGGGATATAATCGACTTCAAAAGTTTTAATATCTTTTGAAATATTTATTCCTGTAAACGAATAATTGACTTTACAGGCTTGAAAACTTAAAAGTAACAATAATATGTATATGGTTCGGCGTTTCATTTTATAAATTATACTGTTTAATCTTTCGATATAAAGTCCGTTCCGAAATGCCGAGTTCTTCGGCAGCTTTTTTGCGTTTGCCGTGGTGTTTTTCCAAGGCTTTTTTAATCAAATCGATTTCTTTATCCTGCAAAGATAAGGATTCTTCGTTATGATGTTCAACATCTATTATAGTAGGATCTTCGATATAATGTGAATTGTTGTGGCCGTTACCATGATAAATAATTTCGACACCATCTTCGGTTTGTTTGGGGACAGAGTGTGCTAATGCGGGATAGAAATTGTCAGCTTTGTTTTCGATTTGATCTTTTAAATAATCGACTTCTTTTTTTAAATCGAAAATCAATTTATATAAAATTTCGCGGTCTTTATTAAAGTCAAAATGTGCGTGTTCAGACGGAATAACAGAGGGAAGTCTTTTTCTAAAATCGGGTAAATATTTTTTTAATGTTTCGCCGTCAATTTGTCTGTTTTCTTCCAATACGGATATTTCTTCCACAACATTTCGTAACTGTCTGATATTGCCCGGCCAGTCATAAGACTCTAAAATGGCAATGGCATCGGGTGTGAGCCTGACGGTTGGTTTGCCATATTTTTGAGCAAAATCGGATGCAAATTTTCTAAACAACAAATGTATATCTCCGCGGCGTTGTCGTAAAGGTGGCAGGTCTATCTCTACGGTGTTAAGACGATAATATAAATCTTCTCTAAACTTGCCTTCTTCTATGAGTTTTAGCAAGTTTTTGTTGGTAGCCGTCACTATACGCACGTCGGTTTTTTGCACTTTGGACGAGCCTACTTTTAAGAATTCGCCGTTTTCCAGCACACGTAATAAACGCACTTGGGTGGTTAGAGGCAATTCGCCTACTTCATCTAAAAACAGGGTGCCTCCGTCGGCAACTTCAAAATAACCTTTACGGGTCGTGGAGGCTCCGGTAAATGAGCCTTTCTCGTGACCGAAGAGTTCGCTGTCAATGGTGCCCTCGGGGATGGCGCCGCAGTTAACCGCAAAATAGGGTCCGTGCTTGCGGTGCGAATTGTGATGGATGATTTTAGGGATACTTTCTTTACCGACGCCGCTTTCGCCGGTAATTAAAACGGTGATATCTGTAGGTGCAACACGTAAAGCCTTATCTAAAGCGCGATTGAGTTTGGGGTCATTTCCTATAATACCAAAGCGTTGTTTGATACTTTGAAGGTGGTCATACATAATTTATAGTTGGTTATTAAAGGATTAAAAAATAATATGATGCTTATGCAAATATAAGCAAAAATAAGGCCGGACTGTCATTTTGACAGATTTATTTTATATTGTTTAATAATATTTTAACATTCTATAAATTAAACTTATTATTCAGGCGGTTTCTTCTATTTATTTTTATTTATTTTTACGCCAAAATTATAATTTTATGACACGAAAAGTGTATTATCTCAAAACTTGTGATACGTCGCGACGTATTATTAAACAAATGGGTGATTTGCTCAATGGTTTTGAGTTTCAGGAAATAAAAGCACAACCGGTAACAGCACAACAATTGGATGAAATGAAAACTTTGGCAGGTTCTTATGAAGCTTTGTTTAGCAGGCGTGCCAAAAAGTATAAGGAAATGGGGCTTAAAGATATGCCATTGTATGAGAAAGACTATAAACATTATTTATTACAAGAATATACTTTTTTAAAACGTCCGGTGGTCATTGTTGACAGTGATATTTTTATAGGTAGCAGCAAAAAAAATGTAGCTGCTTTACAACAAAAATTGCAAAGTTTATGACACGCCGGCAAAAGGGGATATTATTTGCGTTTTTGGCTTCATTGATTTATGGAGTTACTTTTACTATTGCCAAAGATGTTATGAAGGTTCATATCCCGTCTTATGCATTTACTTTGATGCGGGTTAGCGGTGCTATGGTCATCTTTTGGTTGGTATCGTTGTTTTTACCTAAAGAAAAGGTGGTAAAAAAAGATTATATCCGATTTTTTATAGCAGCTATGTTCGGTATAGCCATCAATATGATGAGTTTTTTGACAGGATTGTCTTATACTTCGCCCATATCGGCATCGGTGTTGATGATAACGGCTCCTATATTTGTCATGGTTTTTTCCTTTATATTCTTAAAAAATCCTATCAACAGGTATAAGATTTTGGGGGTCTTATTAGGAATGGCCGGTGCTGCTTTTTTAATCTTATACGGTAAAACCGGTCACTTGTCGGGGAGCAATCCGCGTTTGGGAAATATTTTGGTGGCTCTCAATGCTGTTTCTTATGCTTTATATCTGATATTGGCCAAACCTATTTTAGAAAAATACAATCCGGTTACCTTTGCAAAATGGTTATACACATTTGGTTTTATTTTGATACTGCCGTTTAGCATTCGTGAATTTTTGCAGTTGCATTGGGAAGTTATACCTTTGAGTATTCATTTAAAAATAGGTTTTGTTGTCTTGTTTTCGACGGTCTTGACCTATTTGTTTAATTTAATTGCCTTAAAAGCTTTAAGACCTACTACCATGAGTGTCTTTATTTATTTGCAACCGTTAATTGCCAGTATTTTTGCTATCTTTGTAGGTGCAGATACCTTAAGTTGGGTGAAGATCATATCGGCCGGTTTAATTATTCTGGGTGTTTATTTGGTCAATCTGTCGGTTAAAAAACATTAAAATATATGATTTTATCAATGACAGGCTATGGTAAAGCCGAAGAAACTTTTCAAAATAAAAATATTACTGTTGAATTGCGGGCGCTCAACAGTAAAAATTTAGATCTGAAAACTCGTATTCCTACACATTACAGAGAAAAGGAAATGCTTCTGCGTAAACGGTTGTCAGGTCAATTAAAACGTGGAAAAATTGATGTTATTTTGACTATTGAAGACTTGGAAGATAAGTCAAAAAACAAAATCAATTCAAAGATTTTGACCGCATATCTCGATCAATTAAAAGTAATTAATCCACAAGCAGACCAAAGTATTTTAATGGCTGCAATATTGCGTCTGCCCGATGTGTTGCAAGCAGAATCTGAGGCGCTTGAAGAAACCGAATGGCAACAGGTGTTGAAAATTATTGATGCAGCTGTCTCAAAACTAACAAGTTATCGTAAAGATGAAGGAGGTGCCTTGGAAAAAGATTTACGCTTACGATTATCTAATATCAGAGATGGATTGACTCAAATAGCACGCTTGGATGAGGGTAGGTTAAGTAGAATTAAAAGCCGTTTAAAAGAGGCTTTGTCACAATTACAACAAGAAGTGGATGCCAACCGTTTTGAACAAGAACTTATTTACTATTTGGAAAAATTTGATATTAACGAGGAAAAGGTGCGCTTGCAAAACCATCTGGATTATTTTGAAAAGGAATTAGCTTCCAATCAGGAAATGAAGGGTAAAAAATTAGGTTTTATTACTCAGGAAATGGGACGCGAAATCAATACTATAGGTTCAAAAGCCAATGATAGCGCCATGCAACGTGAAGTGGTTAAAATGAAAGATGCTTTGGAAAAAATAAAGGAACAGGTGCTCAACGTTTTGTAACAATTGGCGTCAGTTTTTCGTTATAATGTTAAATCAATTGTTTTATGGGATTTGACATAGACAGTGCCGGAAGTGTTCGTAACAATCGCGGTTTACTCAAAAACCGGCGTAAATTTAAACCCAACCAAACTTCCGGTTATAAATTATACAAACATGATAAAGTATCGCAAGGTATAGGAACACATTATCGAAATTATAAAAAAACATATATTGGCTTTATTTTTGATTTATTAATTTTGTTGGTTAATGTAATTATTGTTATTTTTATCGTTGTTAAATTTATTGTATTATGTCTCAAGCATTTGTCCGTTTAGAAAAATCAGGTGGTATAGGCACCATTACATTTTTTCACCCCTCAAGCAACGCCATGCCCGGACATTTGTTGAAGCAACTCTCCGGTGTCATTAGTCAAGCCGGCGCCGATACAACAATAAAAGTTATTGTTTTACAGAGTGAAGGACGCACTTTTTGTGCCGGTGCTTCTTTTGATGAATTAATTTCTTTAAAAGATATGGATTCGGCCACTAGTTTTTTCATGGGGTTTGCCAATGTTATCTTGGCTATGCGACAAGTGCCTAAGTTTGTAATTGCCAAAGTGCAAGGTAAGGCCGTAGGTGGTGGTGTCGGATTAATAGCGGCCGCCGATTATGCCATGGCTACCGATTTAGCAGCTGTTAAGTTGTCCGAACTGTCTATTGGTATAGGCCCGTATGTGATAGCACCTGCCGTTAGGCGTAAGATTGGGGCAGCAGCTTTTAGTGAATTGACAATTAATGCCACTACTTGGCATACGGCTTTTTGGGGTAGGGAAAAAGGCTTGTTTGCCAAGGTTTTTGACAATTTGGAAATCCTAAATGATGAGGTGGAACTGTTAGCCGGTCGATTGGTCAAATATGACGAAAATGCCACCAAACTTTTAAAACAAGAATTATGGCGTGGGACAGAACATTGGCCGCAACTTTTAAATGAACAGGCTCAAATTTCGGCAAAATTGGTTTTGCAAGATTTTACTAAGAATATATTAAATAGTTTAAAAAAATAGATTTATGAAAAAATTAATTATTGCACTAATCTTATTTGTATTTTCACATACTTATGGTCAACAAAGTTTGCCCGGTGATTTGGGTGCTTTTTTGACATGGGCCATGCAAAATTCGGGAGAATTAAAACCCGTTAGTTTTGGTTTGGAAAACATTAATATTGACGATAATATAACCATAAAAAACTACATAGGCAGTCCGTTGTGGTTGCCAAAATGGGTAAAGGCCGATGTGTTGTTCAATGATAGAAAATTATATCATTTGCCCCATGTAAATTATGATGCATTGGATGATAGTTTTATGATTTATTTTAAGGATTTGAAAAAAGACATTCCCGGTTTTGTAAGCACAGAAGTGCCCATACTAAATTTGAAAAGTGATAATTTGCTCACGGTAACTTTATTTGATAAAGAGGATGGCGTTAAAAAATTTGTCAGGGTATCTTATTTAAATTTTAGTGAAAAACCCAAGCAACATTTTTTTCAATATTTTAGTGACAAGCCAAAAAATGCATTGATATTAAAAGAAATTTATAAAGTTGTGGTTTACAACAAGTTGAAGGGTATGCCTTATTCTGATGCTAATGAAGACTACGCCATTAAAACCTACAAACGGTTTTATATCAAAACCAAAGGAAGCCTATTTAAGCCGGCAAGTTTGGGTAAACGTAATATATTAAAAATATTGAACGATAAGTCTCACGAGAGGGACTTGAAAAAGTATATTAAAAAACAAGGGTTGAAAATGAACCGGCCTCAAGATGTGCAAAAGTTTTTATCATATTATCATAAAACTTTTGTGAAATAGTATAATATTCTAAAGTCATGTTTTGAGGCTGTCTCAAAAGATTGAATTATCTATCATTTCAAACAAAGAGAGAAATCTTTAACTTGAAAATCAGGGTTAACAATTATTAATTAAACCCTTTTGAGACAGCCTCATTCTATATATGTATTTGGTATTATGACCTGTTTTGAGATTTTCGTTCTTGGATAGCCAAAGGATTATTGGTCAATTCTTCCCATTCTTTTCGTTTTCTAAAAATATTAATAGCGGTAAACACAGCTTCTCTAAAAGAACCCGGATCGGCTATATTTTTACCTGCAATTTCGTAGGCTGTACCGTGGTCGGGAGAAGTTCGGATTTTATCAAGCCCTGCCGTGTAATTAACCCCTTTACCGAAACTCAATGTTTTGAAAGGTATCAAACCTTGGTCGTGATACATAGCTAAGACAGCATCAAACTTTTTGTAATTGTTGCCGGCAAAAAAACTATCGGCCGCATAAGGACCATAAACCAAATGATTTTGATCTTGCAGTTTTTTAATCGTAGGACGGATGATTTCATCATCTTCTTTGCCTATGATGCCACCGTCGCCACAGTGCGGATTAAGTCCCAAGACAGCAATAACAGGTTTTTCAATACCGAAATCCTGCCTTAAGCTTTGAGACATGGTTTGTATCTTGTCTATGATTTTTTGTTCTGTAATTTGTGAGGCTACATATTTTAAAGGAATATGATCGGTGACCAAACCTATTTTTAAGTCTTCGGTAACCATAAACATCAAAGGTTTGCCTTCCAGCTCTTGTGCCAAATAATCGGTGTGCCCAGGAAATTCAAATTCGTCACCTTGTATGGTTTCTTTATTAAAAGGTGCTGTGACCAATACATCAATATCACCTTTTTTTAGGGCTTCAACCGCTTTTTTAAACGAATCAACCGCATAAGTGCCAATTTCTTTAGTAGGTTTGCCAGGTGTAATAGGCACAGGTTCTTTCCAGAGATTTAAGACATTTAATTTGTTAGGAAAGGCATTATCGACTTTAGTAATACCATGCAAATCTATTTTTAAATTCAATAATTTTTTTTGATATGATAAAGCTTTGGTAGAGGCATAAACAATAGGTATGCAAAAGTCAAACATCATATTGTTTTGAAAAGTTTTTAAAATGACTTCGGCGCCAATGCCATTTAAATCACCGACACTGATACCTACCTTTATTTTATTTTTTTTGTTTTTCATAACTGCTGTTTATACAATCTTTACAAAATTACAAAAAAGAAAGGAATAAAAATGTTTGTTATAAACAATGTTCAAAATTACGGTTGTATTCAATTTGATTTATAATTTTTGATAATTGATTATACAACTTTTTTTATTAACTTTGAAAAGTTAATGAGCCGGTTTTGAATGCATTATCCAAATATCCTATGATAATTATAACCTTTTCAGTTATGTTAGGGATAGTTGGTTATGATTGGCATATATGTTCCGCTATTTGTATTTACGCAGGATTGTCTTTGGGTATATTGACTTTGTTAGTTTTGCACCGGTTGCAAAAAAAAGTTTTTTGGCCGGCGTTTTATTTTACATTTCCGGTGTTATTTACCGGTTTTTTTATCGGACAGAGTTTGGCGTTGAGAACTGATGTTCGTCAATTTGACCGTCATTATACACATTTTATTAAGGCTAAAACCTCCAATTTTATCCAACTTAAAATAGTTAACCAACTCAAATCTACGCCTTATTTTCGGCAATATACCGGACAAATGCTTACTCTGAACAAACAAAAGGTTATTGGGAATGTTTTGATTAAAATGCCAAAAACAAATCAAGGATTAAAAGTAGGGGACAGGTTAGACATTTTAGTGGATTCGTTACAGATAAAAAATTTTGAAACCGTTAAGAATCCTGATGGCTTTGATTATAAGAAATTTATGGCTCGTAACAAATTGTTTCATCAAATAAATTTAACAAACGTCGCTTACAAAATAATCCGTAAAACCGGTTCGGATATTTTTAACACGGGTGCTAATTTTAGAGAATATTTTATAGCAAATCTTACCCGTCAAAATTGGTCACAATCTGTCAAAGGTTTGGCTATTGCTTTATTGTTGGGGCAACGACAAGATTTGTCGCCGGATATTTATCAATACTTTCAAGCAACCGGCACGGTGCATATTTTAGCTATTTCCGGTTTACATATCGGTATTTTATTAATATTTCTTAATTTTATTTTCAAGCCGGTCAAATATAAATCAAAAGTTGTGTTTTTGTTGTTAACCATTGGTTTTTTATGGTTTTATGCCATGTTAACCGGTTTTTCGCCTTCGGTATTGCGGGCGGTTATTATGTTTAGTTTTTTGCAATTGGGATTGCAAAGCAAACGTGCACTCAATATTTATAACAGCTTGTTTTTAGCGGCATTGGTGATGCTGATTATCAATCCTGATTTTTTATATCAATTGGGGTTTCAAATGAGTTTTATGGCGGTTTTATCTATTGTCAGTTTTTATCCTTTATTGTCATCATTAACACCGGTTAGCCATAAATTTTTAAAATGGTGGGTCGATTTATTTTGGGTGTCGGTCGCAGCACAAATAGGTGTTTTGCCGTTAACTTTATTTTATTTTCATCAATTTCCAAAGTATTTTTTTATAGCCAATTTGCTGACAGTTCCTCTGCTATTTGTAATATTAATAACCGGTTTTTTACTAATGATTTTAAGTTTGACTCATTTAGACATTGAGTTTTTATACAAATTTCTAGGTTTTTTAATACAAGTTTTAATAGATATAAACCGGTGGATTGCCGGTTGGCCTCATAGTTTGATACAAGATATATTTTTTTCCAAGCCAATGTTATTAATGAGTATAGCCGGCGGTTTGCTTTTATATTTGCTTTTAAAACGACCACGAACCTTTAAATATTGGAGGTGGTTCGGTGTTTGGATTATAAGCTTTGAATTGCTCTTGTTGTATCAAGAATATAACCGGCAACATATACGGCAATATATCATTTATAAGCAATATAAAGTTCCGGTAGTGGCAGAGGCCAATGGTAACAATTTGGTAGTTTATCAAGATAGTAGTCTGGTTAACAATTATTTGCTAAAAAGTTTTAACAGACACTATTCTCACATTACATTTGATTCGTTATCTTTTTATAAACGGTTTAAAAATTGGCAAATTTTACACGTTGACAGTTTGGGAGTCTATCAATTTAAGCATTTTCAACCGGACATAGTTGTGTTACAGTCTTCACCCAAGATCAATCTAGACCGGCTTATTTTGTATTTAAAACCAAAACTGATAGTGGTGGACGGCTCCAATTACCCTTCTTATATACGTCGTTGGCAACATTCTGCAAATCAATATCATACCACTTTTTACAATGTAAATGATCAGGGCGCATTTATTTTAAAAGCGAATAAGATTGACGATTAATTTTTATCTTTGCTCAAAATCTTATTTGTGCGTAAATTGTTTGGGACATATCGATTAACCATAGCTTTTATCTTTAAATTTTTATTGATTTATGTGCTATTGGTATGGTTATACAGTTTGTATTTGGGGCATTATGTTTTACAAACCGATCCGCTAACTTTATGGGTAGGCAGGGCAGTAAGCGGCATTTATCACCTTTTGGGTTTGGATGTTAAAACCTTGCCTATTTCCGGAGAATCCGGATTAAAATTGATTATCAACGGACAATATGTAGCCAGAATTATTGAAGGCTGCACGGCAGCATCTGTTATTATTTTATTTGTGTCATTTGTTATTGCTTTTGGTCAAAAAATTAAAAAAAGTTTGTTATTCGCTATGTTGGGTGGTGTGTTGATATTTATTTTTAACTTGTTTCGTATTGTTTTTTTAGGTTATTTACTTTATGCTTTTCCTCAATATCAAGACATAGCGCACCGGATTGTTTTTCCGGCACTTATCTATGGGTTTGTGGTTGTTTTATGGATTATTTTTATAAAAAAAATTAATGATGTTCCAAACTAAAAAAAAATATTTTTTAGCATTTGTTTTGCTCATTCTATTAGTTTTTGTTCGTTTTTTTGAAAAACAGTTATTTAACGACGCTCTGATTGATTTTTTTCAATATGATTATTTATCAGAAGCATTGCCAAAGGTGTCATTGTTACATATAATCATGGTGGACAGCATGAGATTTTGGATCAATAGCTTGATTTCCATTGCTATATTGCACTTGCTTTTCCCACAAAAAGATTTGCTTAAATTTTTGTTTGGTTTATATGGTTTGGTCTATTTTATCAGCATATTATTATTTATTTATCAACTAAATCACTATCAAACCGGAAATTATTTAGGGTTATTTTATGTTAGAAGGGTTTTGATACAACCTTTATTATTATTTATCTTGATTCCGGGATTGTTGTTTCAAAAACAAAAAAGCCACTGAAATAGTCAATGGCTTTTTAGATATGGTTGGTTACAATCTCTTATTTTCTTGACATTAAAATCCGCAAAATATACCAAAACAGCAACATTAATGAAGCAAACAATCCCAAAGCTGCCGCCACATATTGTTCGGTGTGATATTTGTGTAGCAGATTGGATGTTTGATACAAAATACTGCCGGCAGCCAAAATAATCATACCGGCGGAAAACCATAATCCCAGATTAAAACCAAATAAAATACCGGCAATAATTAATCCGATGGCTACAAAACCACCGATTGTTAAAGCTGTTTTCAAAAACGAAAAGTCTTTTTTTGTTAATAAAACCACAGCACTTAATCCGGTAAATAAACCGCCTGTAAGAACCGCTGCTTGTTGTATTACGTTACCTTCGATATAAAACATGGCAACATACAAAATCGGGACAAAAATAAAAGCTTCTGCCAAAATGTATAGAAAATAACCTAAATATTGTTTGGATTTTTCGGTGGATGAAACTGCCATTTTTTCGGCTATATTGGTAACCAACATAAAACCGCCCAGCATCAACAACCACATTTTTCCGTCAATTAATGACAAAGCAAATTGAACGATGGCTTGGGTATGTAAAAAGATATACTCAATTATGATAAAAACCAATACCCCCAAAGCTACATGAGCATAAGTTTTTTTGTAAAATTCGGTTCTGTCAAGCTCTTTTGTATTGTTAATAGTTGTTATGTTTTGATAATTTTCGTTGTTGTTAATATCCATGTTATTTATTTTTATGTTTTGTTTTTAGCAGTTTATCGATATATTTAACCGCTTTTTGCAAGCGTTCTTTTTTGTTTCCTTTGAGTAAAACATATTTTTTACCGTGCTCGTCGAGCGCTTTTTTAAAGGCTTCGAACATTTCTTCACGTTGCAGAGGGCGGTCGCGTAAGTCGTCGGCTTCCCAAGGCACGTCTATATAGGTTAAAAAATACAAGTCATAGTCGTTGTTTCGGGCGGCTTCGTCGAGTAGCGGATCGACATATCCGCCATAATATTCTTTTGAATATACTTTGGTTTCGAGCAAATCGGTATCGCAAAACAGCACATCGGTGGCTTTTGTTGCCAAGTCGTTTTCCAATGCCATTTGTCCAATAGCAATAGGAATTAAATCTTTTTGTTCGCAGGTTTTACGCTCGTTGTTCCATTTGTTTTGTAAATAATCACGGGCATATTCGGGCACCCAAACCGTATTGTAGTAGCGTGCCAATTGTTGCGAAAGGGTGGTTTTGCCGGTAGATTCCGGCCCGAACATCACTACTTTAATTACATTTGATGGTTTTTGCCGGAGTTTTTCTCTTATCTCATTTTTATTCATGTTGTAAATTTAAAACTAATTTGTTGTAAGCAACAAGTATTCCGTTATTTTTTTTGCAGATGTTGTTGCCATTCTTTATAGCCTTGAAAAGCCAAAATTAAAAATATAGTATATTGAATAGCCGTAAAACCGTAACCTTTAATTAAGTATAAAGGCACTGAAGCTATATTGACGATAATCCAAAACAGCCAACTTTCCAGTTTTTTATTTGCCATCAGCCACATGGCAGCAAAAGCTGCTCCGGTGGTAAATGTGTCTAAAAACGGTGTTATTTTTCTAATTTCCGACAGTTTTCCTGTGGATAAGTGTTGCCAGGTATAAGCTACACTTTCCGAAAAACCCAGTTCGTTCGGCATAACATTAAAATGGCGATAAACCCAGATGACAAATACCGACGTAAAAACAAATATTCCCAAAGCTTTTAAGCAATCGTTCCTGTTGCAAGTAGTAATAGGTATGTGTTTTTTCGTTTTTTCATCAACTACTTTACTCCATAACCACCAGCCGTAAATACTCATCAGGGTATAATATATATTGATAATCAAATCACCATACATTTGCCACTTTGAAAGCAAATAAACATAAAGTGCCGTGCTGATAATGCCTGTCGGATAAACCAAAATATTTTCTTTTTTTGCAAATAAAACACTGGCTATACCGAATGCCATGGCTACAAATTCAATTACAATATAAATAGTAGGTGTGTTTTGATAAGGATCGGTAAAAAAATGTATTAATTCATTCATTTTTTAAATTTTAAATTCAAAAATATCATTTTTATTTCATATTGCATTTTGCCGGTGTTTAATTTCATTAATATTACTGTTAAATAAATGATATTTTAATTGTTGTGCATGACATTTTTTTCGTTTTGAATTAAAATTAGTATCTTTATTTTCTAATTTAACAAAATACACTTTACTATGATTCCTAAAATTTCTACCCTTAGTGGTTATTTGCATGAATATCAAAAAAGTATAGCCAATCCGGTTGGTTTTTGGTCAAATATTGCCGAGACTTTTTATTGGCACAAACGATGGCAAAAAACCTTGGAATGGGATTTTAAAGAGCCTAAGGTAAACTGGTTTAAAGACGGAAAGCTCAATATAACAGAAAATATTTTTGAAAGACATTTGTTTTTACGCGGTGATCAAAAAGCCATTATTTGGGAACCTAATGACCCCAATGAGCCGGGTAAATCTTATACTTATAAAGAACTTTACAAGGAAGTCAATAAGTTTGCCAATGTATTGACCAATTTAGGTGTTAAAAAAGGTGACCGTGTTGCCATTTACTTGCCCATGATACCCGAGTTGGCTATTGCTATGTTGGCTTGTGCGCGCATTGGGGCTATACATTCCATTGTATTTGCAGGTTTTTCGGCCAAAGCTCTGGCAGATCGTAACAACGATGCAGAAGCTAAAATACTCATTACGGCAGATGGCGGCTACCGGGGTAAGAAGACCATTCCGCTCAAACAAACCTCCGACGAAGCCTTGGAAATGTCTGATACCATAGAAAAAATGATAGTTGTCAAACGCACCGGTGAACATGTAGAAATGAAACCAGATAGAGATTTTTGGTGGCACGATTTGATGCAAAACAGCCCTGACGAATACAAGGCAACTGTAATGGATGCCGAAGATCCTTTATTTATTCTCTATACCAGCGGTTCAACCGGCAAACCCAAAGGGGTATTGCACACCACGGGTGGTTATATGGTCTATGCCGCTTATACTTTTAAAAATGTGTTTCAATACAGTCCCGGTGATATTTACTTTTGTGCTGCGGATATCGGCTGGATTACCGGACACTCATACATTATTTACGGGCCGCTTTTAGAGGGAGCAACAAGTATAATGTTTGAAGGTATTCCTACTTATCCCAAGCCGGATAGGTATTGGCAAATTATAGAAAAACATAAAGTCAATCAATTTTATACCTCACCAACTGCCATTAGAGCCTTGTTGGCAGAAGGCGAAGACTGGGTTGATCCTTATGAAATGCCAAGCTTACGGGTGTTGGGAACAGTTGGTGAACCTATCAATGAAGAGGCCTGGCACTGGTATCATGATCATGTCGGTAAAGGCCGTTGTCCTATTGTTGACACGTGGTGGCAAACAGAAACCGGCGGTATCATGATTAGTCCGTTGGCGGGGATTATTCCAACCAAACCTGCTTATGCCACTTTGCCATTACCCGGTATTCGTCCGGTCATAGTCGATAATGACGGTAAAAAAATATATGGAAAAAACGTGGAAGGTAATCTCTGTATAGAGTTTCCTTGGCCCGGCATGGCGCGCACGCTTTGGCGTGACCATAAGCGTTATAAAGAGGCTTATTTTAGCACTTTCCCGGGACTTTATTTTACCGGCGACGGAGTCAAACGCGATGAAGATGGCTATTATCGTATTTTAGGTCGTATTGACGATGTTATCAATGTTTCGGGACACCGCTTGGGCACTGCCGAAATAGAAAACGCTTTAAACGAACACCCGTTGGTTGCCGAATCGGCTGTAGTAGGTATGCCGCACCCTATTAAAGGTCAGGGTATTTATGCTTATGTAGTCGCGCCTGATAAGCCGGATAATTTGGACGACGAATTACGTAACTCACTCGTTAAAGCGGTTGCCAAACTCATCAGTCCTATTGCCAAGCCCGATCAAATCCAATTTGTAAACGGCTTGCCAAAAACGCGGTCAGGAAAAATTATGCGACGTATTTTACGAAAAATTGTAGAAGGTTCAACCGATTTTGGTGATACTTCCACTTTGACCAACCCCGAAATAGTTGATGAACTGATTGAAGGTTATGTAAAGCTTAAACAATAAAATCAAAAAGAGGCTGTCTCAAAAGTAAATTTTTGTTGTCATTGCGATGAGGAACGAAGTGGCAATCTGTTGATTTTCAACAACAAATATTAATAGCACTTCAGGTTTCTCATTGAGACAATGCCTTTTGAGACAGCCTCTTGTATTATATTGGTTAATAATTTATCTGCTAATTTCCAAAATTTCAAATTTTAACAAACCTGCAGGGGCTTGAATTTCGGCAATATCACCGACTTCTTTACCCAATAAACCTTTGCCAATGGGCGAATCCACCGAAATTTTACCTGCCAAGGGGTCGGCTTCATTAGCAGATACTAAAGTGTAAGTTTTTTCTTTGCCGGTTTTCAAATTCTTAATTTTAACCGTTGAAAAGATAAGCACTTTAGAGGCATCCAAATCCTTATCATCTAATATTTGGGCATTAGACAAAGTTATTTGCAACTCATGTATTTTGTTGTTGACGCGCACCTGCTCCTCTTTGGCAGCATGATATTCGGCATTTTCTGACAAATCTCCTTTATCTCTGGCTTCGGCAATCCGTTTGGTAATTTCAGGCATTTCTGTAAATTTCAAATACTCCAATTCATCTTTCAATTTTTGCAGTCCTTCGGGAGTTAAATATACTATTTTGCTCATAATCAATTAGTTTTAAAAAATAATAAAAAAGATTTCCTACCAATTAACAACCGGCAGGAAATACTTTGCAAAAATACAAAAAAATACATGCCATTGTCAAGTAATTTCGTTTTTTATTAAAAACAACTCTTTATAATTTATTGAAAACGTATATTTTAAGAGAATTAATCAAATTTTCATATTTAACATTTGTCTGACACAGACCAACCGGAAAATGCCGTAATTTTGTAAGCCAAGTATATTATTAAATGAAAGTAAAAAATCAATCAAAAAATATCAATATCATTACTTTGGGTTGCTCCAAAAATGTTTATGACAGTGAAAACTTAATGGGGCAGTTGCAATACAACGGGTATAAGGTAACTCATAATGCCGATAAAGGTGATATTGTCATCATCAATACCTGTGGTTTTATACATGATGCCAAGCAAGAATCTATTGATACCATTTTAGCGGCCATCAATGACAAACAAAACGGTCGTATTGAAAAAGTATATGTAACCGGTTGTTTAAGCGAACGTTACAAAAAAGAATTGCCGGAAGAAATTCCGGAAGTTGATCAATATTTTGGCACGCACGACATGATTAATCTGCTGCAAGAATTTGGTGTGGACTACAAACACGAATTGATTGGTGAACGCAAATTGACCACGCCTACACATTATGCCTATCTGAAAATATCCGAAGGCTGTGACCGGTCTTGTTCGTTTTGTGCCATTCCGATGATAAGAGGCAAACATATTTCGCGTAGCATAGAAAGTCTGGTTTTAGAAGCCGAAAAATTAGCAGCCAAAGGAGTTAAGGAACTAATTTTAATTGCCCAAGACTTGACTTTTTACGGATTGGATATCTATGGAGAAAGGCGACTAAATGATTTATTAAAGGCATTGGTAAAAGTTGACGGTATAGAATGGATACGTTTGCACTATGCTTTTCCCACCGGATTTCCGGAAGAAGTTATTGAAACCATTGCCCAAGAAGATAAGATTTGTAATTATATGGATATTCCTTTGCAACATATCAACAATGATATCCTTAAGTCAATGCGCCGGGGACATACGCGTCAAAAAACGGAAGATTTAATTCGTAAACTGCGACAACAGGTGCCTGATGTGGCAATCCGGACGACTTTGATAGTCGGTTATCCGGGCGAAACCGAAGAAAAATTTGAAGAACTCAAACAATGGGTTGCCGATACCCAATTTGACCGTTTGGGTGTTTTTACCTATTCTCATGAAGAAAATACACATGCCGGAAAATTAATCGATGATGTTCCCGAAGCGGTAAAACAACAAAGGGTAGAAGAAATTATGAATTTGCAAAGCCAAATCTCTTTTGACAAAAACAGACAAAAAATCGGTAAAATATATAAATGTATTTTTGACCGAAAAGAGGGCAACTACTATGTAGGCAGAACCGAATATGACAGTCCCGAAGTAGATAACGAAGTTTTGGTTGATGCTACACAATACCCGATTGAAATTGGCAAATTTATCAATATAAAAATTACTGATGCACAGGAGTTTGATTTATATGGCATACCTTTTAAATAAACGATTTATGAAGAAAGAATTAGTATTTATTTTATGGTTTTTAACCTCAATTTATACACAAGCACAGATTAAAGTGCTATTTGATGCTACCAAAGCCGAAACGGCTAACAATGCCGATTGGATAATAGATGCCGACGCTTTTAATTTAGGTTATAATCCCAATCCTTATATTGGAGGGAGAGAAGCCAATCCGCAACGGTTCCCTACGCCCGATCAATCAACAGTGACGGCAAACACGCAAGAAGACTATTGGACAGGCGCCAATTCCGCTTGGGGCATCGAGTTGGTGCAATACGGTTATCAGGTAGAGACATTGCCTTATGACGGAGCCATCACTTATGGAGACGCCGGCAATCCGCAAGATTTGTCATATTATGATGTATTTATAGTAACCGAGCCTAACATTTTATTTACTGCCGATGAAAAAACAGCTATCATGGAATTTGTTGCCAATGGTGGCGGTTTGTTTATGACTTCTGATCATGATCGTTCTGATAGAAATGGTGATGGAGTCGATTCTGTGGATGTGTGGAATGATTTGATGCAAAACAATTCGGTATTAGGCAATCCTTTCGGGTTATTGTTTGACTATGAAAACTTTTCTACTACCACTTATAGTATAGCCAATTTGCCCGGCAATCCTGTTTTACATGGTTATTTTGGTGATGTAACAGCTTTGGAGTTGCATGGTGGCACCAGCATCAGTTTATTTCCCGGAGATAATACTTCGGTAACCGGACTTATTTTTAAACAAGGCACCAATATTACTTTATTTGCCGCTGCGGAATATGGCAATGGACGTGTGGTGGCTATCGGAGATAGTTCTCCGGCCGATGACGGTACCGGAGATACACATGATAATCTTTACAACGGTTGGTATGATGAAGGTAACGGCTCTCATAGAAAATTAATGCTCAATGCCACGCTTTGGCTGGCACAAGATCCGGCCTATATTGATGGTTTTGCCAATACAAATCGTATAAAACTAATAGTTAAAGACAGGTATTTGCAAGTGAAAAGTCCTACGGAATTGTCCGTTGCACAAATAAGCATTATCAATATGCAGGGACAACTTTTAACGACTCAAAAGTATATACCTTTAGGTATCAATGTATCATTTATACCTAAAGGCTTATATTTGGTCCGGATTCAATTAAATAATAAGGCTATATTGATTAAAAAAATATTGCTTGATTAATTTTGAATTTTATAAAAGTTTTCAATTTTACTTGAACAATTAACATCTTTTGAAACAGTCTTATAAACTATAAGATTTTAAAATAACGCCTCCGTCATTTCGTCCGGTTTTTCTAAGCCCATCAGTTTGAGTATAGTTGGCGCCACATTGGCCAAGATACCGTCATGTAATTTTGGTTTTAAATCTTTGTCAATCAATATCACCGGTACCGGATTGGTAGTGTGAGCCGTGTTGGGTGTGCCATCGGGATTGATCATATTTTCGGCATTGCCATGGTCCGCTAAGATAATAATACTGTAATGGTGTTTCAAAGCTTCATTGACTATTTTTTCTACATTTTTATCAACGGTTTCGGCTGCTTTTTTGGCGGCTTCAAAATCTCCGGTATGACCGACCATGTCACCGTTGGCAAAGTTTAATACGATTAAATCGGCAGCTTCTTTATCAATTTCGGGCAATAAAGCTTCGGTGACCTCATTGGCACTCATCTCTGGTTTTAAATCGTAAGTAGCGACTTTGGGGGAAGGAATTAAGATCCGTTTTTCACCGGCAAATTCTTTTTCTTTGCCACCTGAAAAGAAAAAAGTTACATGCGGATATTTTTCGGTTTCGGCAATACGGATTTGTTTTTTACCGGCTTTAGAAACCAATTCGCCCAAAGTATCTTTTAAATCTTCCTTGGGATAAGCCACCTTAATACCTTTAAAGTTATCGTCATAAATAGTCATGGTAACAAAATACAAGGGTAAGGTATGCATGTCATATTGTGGTATGTCCTCTTGGGTCAAAACTTTGGTCAGTTCGCGTCCGCGGTCGGTTCTAAAATTGTAAAATATCACGGCATCGCCGGGTTTTATGGTTGCTATAGGCTGTCCTTTTTCGTTTACATGAATGATAGGCAGTATAAATTCATCCGTAACACCATCTTGGTAACTTTCTTCTACGGCCTTTACCAAATCGGAGGCAGGTTTGCCTTCACCTTTAACCAATAAATCATAAGCTTTTTTGACGCGTTCCCAACGATTGTCTCTGTCCATGGCATAGTAACGGCCGATGACCGAAGCTATTTTTACAGGTGTGTCTTTGATATATTCTTGTATGTCTTTTAAAAAATTAACGCCCGATTTGGGGTCGACATCACGTCCGTCCATAAATGCATGAATATAAGCAGGCACATTATATTTTTTGGCCATATCAACCAGAGCTTTGAGGTGGTCAATATGAGAATGGACTCCGCCGTTAGAAAGTAAGCCTAATAAATGCACGGCTTTACCATTCTTTTTGGCGTATTCAAATGCGCCGGTCAAAACTTTATTCTCGAAGAAACTACCGTCTTTTATGGCTTTATTTATTTTAACCAAATCTTGATAAACAATTCGCCCGGCACCTAAATTCATATGTCCTACTTCCGAATTACCCATTTGACCTTCCGGCAAACCGACATTTTCTCCCGATGTATATAATTTTGCATGTGGATATTCTTGTAATAATTTATCTATAAAAGGGGTGTTAGCCTGAGCAATAGCCGATACTTTGGGGTCTTGTGTGATACCCCATCCGTCTAAAATCATCAATATAACTTTCTTGTTCATAATTATTGCTTTTTAAATAACAAAGATACATTAATAAAATAGTGAAATCAATCTAATCATATAAAGATTAAGCAAATTTTGATTTAATTTTTTTTGTAAATTTATGGCATAGTTAATTATGAAAAAGCCTAAACATAAATCAGCTTTAACAGAAGTGTCCGGTGTGCCGGATACCCCGAGGCTTAATCCGTCACTGACAAAGCGTGGATTGAAAAAACGGGTGTTGCCGGATTTGAACTTATTGGTCAAACAATTAATGTCAGGCGATAAAATAGCTTTAAGCCGTGCTATTACATTAATTGAAAGCAGTCACCCCAAGCATTTTGCTTTGGGACAAGAGGTGGTTAAAAAGTGTTTGCCTTATGCCGGCCAATCGGTGCGCATTGGAGTTACCGGTGTGCCGGGCGTTGGCAAAAGCACCTTTATAGAAAGCTTGGGGCGGTATTATACAAAGCAAGGTCATAAAGTGGCGGTTTTGGCTATTGATCCAAGTAGTAGTTTGTCAAAGGGGAGTATATTGGGAGATAAAACACGGATGGAACTATTGTCTCGAGATGACAATGCTTATATCCGGCCCAGTCCTTCCGGCAATCACTTGGGAGGGGTCGCCCGAAAAACGAGAGAAACCATTTTGTTGTGCGAAGCGGCAGGTTTTGACAGGATTATAATTGAAACCGTAGGCGTTGGACAGTCGGAAACTATGGTGCATTCTATGGTTGATTTCTTTTTGTTATTAAAACTTGCCGGTGCCGGTGACGAGTTACAAGGTATCAAGCGCGGGATAATAGAAATGGCAGATCTTATTGTTATTAATAAAGCCGAAGGGGACAATTTGCAGCCAGCCCGTTTGGCCAAAAAAGCTTTTGAAACCGCTTTGCATTTTTATCCGCCCAAGCCGGGTGGTTGGATGCCCAAAGTGATGCTGGCAAGTGCATTATATCAAGAGGGTATTGTTGATGTTGCCAATGTAATTAATGCTTATATCGAGCAGATGCAAAATAATGATTTTTTTAAAGAGAACAGAATGGAACAAAATAAGTTTTGGCTTTATGAAACCATTAATCAAACCTTACAAAACCGTTTTTTTGAAGATGAAAAGACAAAAATGTTATTGGCAGATTTGATAAAAAAAATAGAAAATAACCAAATTACAGCTTTTGAAGCTGCCGAAATTTTACTAAATTCGACCTTGCAAAAATAAAAGCATAGATGAGTTTTTTTAGAAGAAATTTGATAGATATAGCTATATTTACTTTAGTTCAATATTTTTTTACTACATTGGTATTAATGTATTTATATGAAGGGGGTAATGCTTTAAACGCGCAAACAGCGTCCTATGTTTTTGATTTGAACTATTTAAGTGATTTAGGGCGTGTAGTATTTTATAACGGCATGGACAACCCCTTTTGGTTATTTTATTCTTTGAGTATGTTGTTGATTGGTGTCGGGGTAGTTTTTTATTTTTATTTAACCGGATTTTTAATCAATCACAAGTTGGTAAGAAAATTAATACTTTTCTTAGGTATTCTTTCAGGTTTAGGTTATGCAGCTATAGGTTTCTTTCCTGTAGATGTTAGTTTTGCAAATCATATAAAGGCCGGTATGTTGGCTTATTACGGTTTTATTTTAGCCCAATTGTTATTGACCTTTTTTATAAATAAAGATCAATATCGCGTTATTTTTTACTTGTTGGTTTTTCTTAACATACTTTTATTATTAAGATTTGTTCTTTATTATCTTATAAAAGATATGGATATTTCGGCAATATCACTGTTGCAAATAAAAACCATATATCAAAAAATATTGGTATATGGGCAAGTGTTTGTTGTGCTGGGAATACTAATACGTATTAAAAAAAGGCGTATTAAGCTTCATTCATATTCTTAATTTGTTTGCGTCCTTTTATGTTTTATTATAGTAGCTAAAAACTTCCCTGAGGTATGCAACAGGTATTTCACCACTTTAAGTTATAGTTGTTTTATATAATTATGAATTTGGTAATATAAAATTGCTATACAAATCATTTTATTAAATGAAACTTTTTATCTTGCCATCCGAAAATTTGATTGATGAATATGAAATATTTTTGGACATTTTTATCTTGGTTTATTGTGTGGTTTGCAGATGCACAAAATCAAAATAAAGCAGGTGATGAATTGCTTGACACATTACAAATAGTTACTCATGGTATTTCAAACACCATGCAACGTCTGCCCAAAACAATCCGTGTGATAAAGGCACGTGATATACAACAAAGCGCTGTAGAAAGTATTGATGATGTTTTGAATTTAGTAGCCGGCATCGATATGAGAAGTCGCGGTAGTAAAGGGGTGCAATCTGACATCAGTATTCGTGGCGGTAATTTTGACCAGGTATTGGTATTGCTTAACGGTGTCAGGCTTAATAATCCCCAAACCGGACATCATGTTTTGGATTTGCCTATTGATTTGAGCATGATAGACCGTATCGAAATTTTGGAAGGCGCCTCCGGGCAGAGTTTTGGAGTCAATGCTTACAGCGGGGCTATTAATTTTATTACTAAAAAACCGGAGCATGAACAGGCTTATACCCAATTTAACGCAGGCCAATATAATTATTTGAAAACCGATTTCGGCTTGTCGCACCGGTTAGGAAAAATTTCGGTTTATAACGGATTTACCTATCAAAGATCCGGTGGGTATTTAACTAATACGGATATCAACAACACCGATTTTTATACTATTAAGGATTTTGTCAATTTGCATTTTGACCATGAACGCTTTCCATTGAACCTACAAGTCGGTTACCATCAGAAAGATTTTGGCGCCAATAGTTTCTATACGGCCAAATATCCTTGGCAGTTTGAAAAAACTCATGGTTATTTTATCAGTCTGTTTACTAAAACAGGCAAAAAATTTGTGCTTAAACCGGAAGTGCATTATAAATTGCATTATGATGAGTTTCAACTGTTTAGAGAGAGTGTTTACCAATATCGCAATGGCTTTTTTATTCATGATAAGGATACGGCACAATATGCTCCGGGAGTGTATTACAAAGGGCATAATTATCATAAAACACAAAATGCCGGTGGCGGATTGAATATGAGCATTGTATCAAAATATGGTCATACTTATATCAATTTAAGTATTGAGAACGAGCGTATTTGGAGTAATAAATTAGGAGAAGATTTACCTGAACCTATCAGAGTTGATCAAAGAATTGTCTATACCAAATCGGATAGTCGCACATATTTCGAAGCGCAGTTAAACCAAGTCAAGCAATGGCAAAAAATAGCGATTGGCGCCGGTTTAAATGTATTATATAGCCGTCAATATGATTTGCAAATGAGCGGTGGTGCTTATATTAACTATCGTCAAGCACACATGACACATTATTTTAATATCAATTCAGCCTACCGGTTGCCCACTTTTACGGATTTGTATTATCAAGGACCGGCCAATATGGGCAATCCTGCCTTGCAACCTGAGCAGGCTGTAACTTACGAATTGGGAACCAAATATTTTGACCTGCAAAATTATATTACAGCCGCTGTTTTTTTGAGAAATGCCAATAATACGATTGACTGGATTAAATACCGGGTTAAGGACAAATGGCAACCGCAAAATTTAACCCGCTTGCAAACTTACGGTTTAGAAGTATCGTGGAAACACCGTTTTAATAAAGGCTTTATCAAAAAAGCCGCTTTATCTTATGCTTTTTTGTATATGGAAAAGGGTGACAACGAGCAAGTTATCTCAAAATATGTTTTAGATTATTTAAAACATAAATTTAATATATCACTTTCACACCGGTTTTTGTTTGATACAAATTTGCAATGGACGGCTGTTTATAAAAATCGTGAAGGTCAATATTTGAACTATATCGACAATCAATACCGCTTGTTTGATTATAAACCTTATGCTGTTGTCAATTTAAAACTCAATAAAGAAATCGGCAAAAGCCGTTTGGGATTGTCTATTGAAAATCTTTTTGATGTAAAATACAATGATTTGTCCTATGTGCAAATGCCGGGCAGATGGATAATTTTTGAATGGCGCTACCGGATTATACCAAAACGACATACAAATTAGTTCAATATTTCGTTTCTTTTTGGTATTAAAAAATTTTTTTGAACAAACCGCTTTTTAAGCAGACCTCTTTAAAAGTTTCAATAGGGGTTTCATGTCCCATATCGTATTCATAAATTTTATGAGGAATTTGCCATTTGTTTAAAAGTAATTTGGTAGTGACCGGAGGTATAATCTCATCTTTGATGCCTATACTGATATGATGCATGCTATCGCCGGCCATTAAACGATTGTCCGGTTTAATAATATTAGTCATAATTAGAGCAGGATTGAGCAAAATGGTCGGTATATGATAATATTGTCCCAAATGAAAAGCCATATAGCCTCCCATACTACTACCGATAATCACTTGTGGCCGGTATCGTCGCACCAAATGATCCAGATATTGAAATGTAGCAGGTAAATTTTTATATGAAACCAAGGGGTGAAACAGTTTGCCGTATTGTTGCAACCAAGCGGTGCGGTCATTGACATTGGTGCTATTGAGTCCGTGTAAATATAAATTGATCATTGTTGATTTTTTAAATAACGGATAATTTTTTCAGTAGCACCTATATTTTTCAGAGCATAGGTTTTAGTAGTGGATGCTTTTTTGGTTCTTAAATGGTCATTTTGCCATAGCTGATCCAATATTTTTTTTAATGAATTGTAATCCGTTACGGTTATTAGTCCTCCTAATTTTTTTAAATCGACGGCTTCATTAAATTTTTGAATATGCGGGCCCGTAATGATAGGAACGCCATAGACGGCGGGTTCTTGTATATTATGAATGCTTTTACCAAAGCCGTTGCCTATATAAACAATATCGGCATAGTGGTAAGTTTTGTTAAGCAAACCGATGGTGTTTAAAATAAGAACATCGTAGCTTGATAAATCAGTTTCCGCTTTAATATCTGTATAGCGAATGGCTTTTTTTTTCAATTGTTTTAAAATGCCGTTTACATGTGCATCATCTACTTCGTGGGGAGCAATAACGGTTTTAAAATCATGGGATGCCGTATTGATATACGGAACTAAAATTTTTTCATCGGACGGCCAGGTGCTTCCGGCTACCAGTAACTTTTGATTATTTTTAAATCTTTTTACAAAATCTAAAGAATCAGTTTGTTGTGCAATTTGATGCACGCGGTCAAACCGTGTATCACCTGTTATACTTATATTTTCAAATCCTTGATCCTGCAAGGCTTGTTTTGATACTTGGTCTTGCACAAAAAAATGATGAAAGGCTTTAAGCGATTGTCGTAACCACGACCATTTAAAAAAAGAATGGTTGGTTTTGAATAATCCCGAAATAAGATAAACCGGAATTTGTCGTTTTTGTAATTCGTATAAATAGTTGGGCCACAAGTCGTATTTGGTAAAAAAGACCATAACGGGATTAATGGTGTCAATAAATTTTTTAGCATTGGCACGGGTATCTATTGGTAAATACACAACACAACCGGCCGGTGTTTTATCTTTTTTTATTTCATAGCCCGAAGGGGAAAAGAAACTCAAAACTATTTGATGATTGCCAAATTCTTTTTTAATAGCTTCCATAACAGGCAAGGCTTGTTCATATTCGCCAAGCGAAGAGACATGAAACCAAATAACGGGTTTATCTTTTTGTAAACATTGGTTTAACCGGCTGAATACTTGTTGTTGCCCGACTTTAAAAAAATGCACTTTAGAACCAAAAAAATTTCCGAAAACCTTTAAAAGATTTTCGGAAATGGTCAATGCTATATTATATAATGATTTCATTAAGTGCAATAAGAAATCCGGTTTAGTTTAGCATCAAAGGCATAACAAGCATGGTGACAAATTCGCCTTCTTCCAATCCGTCCATGGGATGGATTAAAGCGGCTTTACTGGGAACCGACATATTGAGTGATATTTCGTCCGAATCCAAATTGGATAACATTTCTATTAAAAATTTGGAATTGAACCCGATAGACATGTCATCACCTTGAAAATTACAAGTCATGCGTTCTTCGGCTTTGTTAGAAAAGTCTAAATCTTCGGCCGATACTTTTAATTCCGAACCGGCAATATCCAAGCGAATCAAATGGGTGGCTTTATTGGCAAAAATAGCAATCCGTTTGACTACATTGAGTAGGTTCTGACGGTCTGCTACCAAAACATTAGGATTTTCGGTAGGAATAACAGCACGATAATTGGGATACTGACCGTTAATCAATCTTGATAGAAGTTGTATATTATCAAAATTAAATTTGACATTACGATCATCATAGGTGATAGTAACATCATCATCGGTGCCAACAATATAATTTTTTAAAATTTGCAAGGGCTTTTTGGGAACGATAAATTGCGTTTCGCCGTCGGCTTTTAAATCTTGACGTTCGTATTTGACCAATTTATGGGCGTCGGTAGCAACAAAGTTTAAGCCCTCGGGTGAAAACTCAAATAAAATACCGGTCATAGTCGGGCGCAACTCGTCATTGCTAGTGGCAAAAATGGTTTTACTGACGGCATCAGCCAATACACCCGATGGCATTGACAGGCTGTCGGCTTCTTCCATTTCAACCGGCTTGGGATAATCTTCGGCGTCGGCGTATGCAAAGCTGTATTTGCCCGTTTCGCTGATGATGTCCATGGTGTTATTGTCGTTGAACATAAATGTTAAGGGTTGTACCGGAAGGGCCTTGATGGTATCAACCAGCATGCGAGCCGGTAATAAAAATTTACCGCTTTCTGTAGATTCTACAGGCACAGTTGCCGTCATGGTAGTTTCCAAGTCTGAGGCGGTAATTTTTAATGAATTGTTATTCAGTTCAAATAAAAAGTTGTCTAAAACCGGAATGGTATTGTTATTATTGATTACATTTCGTAATGCTTGTAAATTTTTGATTAATTCGTCACTTGATACTAAAAATTGCATAGTTTTATTTTTTTCAATAACAAAAATACGAATTATTTTTTTATTAAATGCCAATTATTCATTAATCAAAACTTCGTTTAAAGAAATTAATCTTAAATTTGTTTGCAAATTAATTGATACAAAAAAACGTATATGAAAATATTGGTAACCGGCGGATTGGGTTTTATAGGATCGCATACCGTGGTAGAACTGCAACATAAAGGTTATGAGGTGGTTATTATTGATAACTTGTCTAATTCTACCATAGAAGTTTTGGATGGTATTGCTAAAATTACCGGCATTCGTCCCGAATTTCATCAAATAGACTTGCGTGATAAGCCGGCAGTCATTCAATTTTTTAAGTCCCAGCCCGATTTGCAGGGAGTGATACATTTTGCGGCTTCAAAAGCGGTAGGCGAAAGTTTGCAAAAACCACTATTGTATTATGAAAACAATATCAATACGCTGGTTTATATTTTGCAACAAATGCAAGCGCATCAAATTTCCAATTTTATTTTCAGCTCGTCTTGCACCGTTTATGGAGAGCCCGACAAATTGCCCATTACCGAAGAAGAAACGGTAAAACCGGCACTGTCACCTTATGGCAATACCAAACAAATTGGTGAAGAAATTATTCGTGATACCACTCATGCTTATCCGGAAATGAAAGCCATTGCCTTGCGTTATTTCAATCCTATTGGAGCCCATCCTTCTGCACATATTGGAGAATTGCCCAATGGTGTGCCGCAAAATTTGATTCCTTTTGTAACACAAACAGCTATAGGCATCAGAGAGGAATTATCCGTTTTTGGAGACGATTATCCCACCGAAGACGGTACTGCCATTAGAGATTATATTCATGTGGTTGATTTGGCACAATCACATGTAGTGGCTATGGAAAGACTGTTGCAAAACAAAAATAAATCTAATTATGAGATATTTAATATCGGCACCGGACGTGGCAGTTCGGTTATGGAAATTATCAAAGCCTTTGAAAAAGTAAATAAGGTAAAACTCAACTACAAAATTGTTGACCGGCGTCCCGGTGATGTAACGGCCGTTTGGGCAGATACAAGCCTTGCTGCTTCAGAATTGGGGTGGCAATCTAAGCTCACTATGGAAGATGCTCTTAGAGATGCTTGGAAATGGCAACAAAAATTAGATGAGGCTGAGGGCAACAAAGTATAAATTAATGCTATTTGCGACTGGTGTAACTAAAATGCTTGTATTTCTGTATAAAAAGTCACTAATGATATAGACTTAAAATGCTACTTTTGAAAAAAATTATTTATGTACGATTATATCCTTGTTGGCTTTGGGGTAGCCGGTTTTTCTTTTATGCAACAACTGGAAGAAAACCGTCAAAATTTCATTGTTTTTGACAACCAATCCCAACAATCGACACGCATTGCAGGCGGCATGTTTAACCCTATTATTTTAAAACGTTTTACACCGGCTTGGCAAGCGGCCGAAATGTTGCCTTATGCCTTATTGCAATTTCAAAAAGCCGAACTGGCATATCAAAATAAATACATTCATTACATAGATATTTACCGTAAACTTACCTCTGTTGAAGAGCAAAATAATTGGGTTGTTGCTTCTGATAAACCGGTAATGCGCGACTTTATGCAGCCTATTAGTTTTGAAAAAATTGACGGCATTGCTGCACCTTTTGGTTTTGGTATTTTAAAAGGCACCGGTATTGTTAATGTTAACCGGCTTTTAGATGATGCTTTGTATGGGTTGCAACAAACCGGAAAATTGCGTAAGGAAAAATTTGATTATAGTCAACTTCAAATTACTTCGGATTTTGTGCAATATAAAGATATCAAAGCCCGCAAAATAGTCTTTGCCGAAGGCTACGGTTTGCATCACAATCCGTTTTTTAACCATTTGCCGCTGATGGGCACCAAAGGTGAAATGCTTATGATAGAAACAGATGCCGAAATACCTTATATAGTCAAATCAAATGTTTTTATAGCTCCTAATGTAGCTAAAAAAGGACAGTATTATGTAGGAGCAACCTATAATTGGGAAGATAAAACCAATACACCGACAGCTGAGGCTAGAAAACATTTAAAAGAAAAATTGGGACAATTGCTTCAAAAACCTTTTAAAATAGTTTTGCAAAAAGCCGGTATCAGGCCTACCGTTATTGACCGGCGTCCATTGGTGGGTGTGCATCCAAACTATAATAATTTGGGCGTATTAAACGGAATGGGCACCCGCGGGGTTATATTGGCGCCTACAACCGCAAAACAATTATTTAAACATATGACATTTGGCATGCCTTTACCTAAAGAAATTGATATTAAACGCTTTGAAAAGAATTAGAAAATAAAATTTATAGCTTTAGAAGTGGTTGTGAAGTTATCTTTTCAATTGATTTAGATCGGAAAATAACAATTTGATATTTTCATAGGAGTTATGCAAGGGTAAATCATCGTTTTTGATATCAAGCCATTCCACCCGTTCAATGCCTTCTTCTGTCTGTGGTATTAATGGACTTTTCTCTTGTTCACTCATTTTATACCAATGCGTTATTTTTAAGCGTTTCTTTTTATTTTCGGTAAACAAATGATAAGTGTCTAATAAAAAATGTTCAATTTTAATATTTTGAATGCCACATTCTTCTTTAACCTCTCTAATGGCAGTTTCATCGGGGGATTCTCCTTTTTCCATTTTACCTTTGGGTAAGTCCCATTTACCGTTACGATAAATAAACAGATATTTTTTTTCATCATTTTCTACTATTCCACCGGCAGCTTCAATCACATCAAAATGGGTTTGAAATTGCTGCCAAGCCTCTTCTATTTTAGGATGATATAAAAAAACTTCAGGTAAGATATTGGTCTGTAATTTATTGATAATGTCATCTAAATCAATAGATGAAAAGGCGTAAACATTAGTTTTGCTTTCATTAAGGTTGTCCGTTATGGTAATAGCTTTATCAAAGATGTAAACTTTATAGGACATAACTCTTAATTTATTCTACAAATTTAATAAATTAAGAGCAATAATAAAACCTATTTATGTTAAAACTTGAATCGTTTTAATTACTCATCTGATTGTCAAATAGTTGAGTTTTAACAATTTGCAATTGTTTTTAAAAGATGCTTATTGCTCAAAATATTTTAAATTTCTAATAGCTTTAAGTGGATTATCATGATTAAATATATAGCTGGCTGCTACTAAAATGTCGGCGCCTGCCGCAAACAATTTTGGAGCATTTTGATCGTTGACACCCCCATCTACTTCAATCATGGCTTTGGAACCGGAAGCTTCTATTAGGTTTTTGGCTTCATATATTTTGTCATAGGTATGTTCAATAAATTTTTGTCCGCTGTATCCCGGATTGACCGACATGATTAACACTAAATCCAAATCGGCAATAATATCTTTTAATAAATTTACAGGCGTATGCGGATTAAGAGCGGCACCGGCTTTCATACCGATTTTTTTTATCAAATCAATAGTGCGGTTCAAATGCACCTGGGTTTCATAATGCACTGTCAGGACATCTACTCCAATAACTTTAAAATTGTGAATATAGCGTTCAGGTTGCTCAATCATCAAATGGGCATCAAAAACTTTATTGGTCAATTTGCGCAAGCTTTTAATCACAGGCATGCCAAAACTGATATTGGGGACAAAATTACCATCCATCACATCCAAATGAATCCATTCGGCTTCACTTTGATTGAGCATTTTAAAAGTTTTTTCCATATCTGCAAAATCAGCAGATAAAATTGACGGCGCAATAATCGGTGTGTTCATAACAGTCATTTGTTTTGTTATTGCGAAAATAATAATTAAAAAATAGTTTGGGTATAATTTTTGCTTATTTTTGTAATATCATTGCATTTGTAGATAAAAAATACATTAACCGTAAAAAATATCCTGTTTTCTATCGATGAATTTTATATTGTTTGATTCTCTGACTATTAGAGAAAATTTATTGCCTTTAACTTATTTTAGACCTGTTTCTCAAATCCGTTGCGGTATTTTTACCTTAAAAGAAAAGTGGGAAACATCTTTGAATACTCATTTTACCGAATTAACCGAAACCTATTTGCAAAAAAAGTTTCCTGTTGTTTATCAGGAAGATAACGTATATATTAACGCTGCTGTTTTTCCTGATGATGATTTAATCAATGCCATCAATTCTTTAAAACCAAACGAACAACTGCTCTCGGGAAGTCATGTTGTTGCCTTAAGAACAGGGCGCTTATCTTGGAAAGAACTTCAGAATTTTGAGGGGCGGCGTATAGAATATGTCAAACCGGTAGAAATGCTCCGGCATACTTATGATATTTTTAGTAAAAACGGATGGCAAATTAAAAAAGACTTTGTGTTGGCTACCCGGAATAAGATATCGCAGCAAATGTCGGAAACCAATATTCATATAGGCTCTCATCCTGTTTTTGTAGCTAAAGGAGTAAGCGCCGAAGCCGTTGTTTTTAATACGGAAGACGGTCCTGTTTATTTGGGTGAAAATGTAAAAATACTAGAAGGCAGCCTTATTCGTGGCCCGTTTGCCGCTTTGGACGGGACAGTAATTAAAATGGGAGCTAAAATTTATGGAGGCACGACCTTGGGGCCTAACACTAAAGCCGGTGGCGAAATTAAAGATACGGTCTTTTTCGGCAATGCCAATAAAGGACATGACGGATATTTGGGAGATTCGGTAATTGGCGAATGGTGCAATTTGGGAGCCGGCACTAACAACTCCAATTTAAAAAATAATTATTCTAAGGTTAAACTTTGGCAATATCCTCAAAGGGATTATGTAAACACCGGATTGCAATTTTGCGGTTTGATTATGGGAGACCATTCCAAGTCCGGTATAGCTACCATGTTTAATACAGGAACAGTGGTTGGTGTCAGTAGCAATGTTTTCGGTGCGGGTTATCAACCCAAATTTTTTCCGTCCTTTAAATGGGGCGGACAATCTTATACGGATTATCGTTTTGATAAAGCCATAGAAGTAGCAGAGGTAATGATGCAACGGCGGCACAAAAAATTTGATGCCATAGAAAAAGAAATTTTTAATAAAGTGTATAAATTGGTTAAAGAAAAAGAAATTTAAATAAGTTTTAAGTTTTTATAAAAAAATAAATATGTGTGGAATTGTAGGATATATAGGGCATCGCAATGCTTACCCAATTATTATTAACGGATTAAAACGATTGGAATACCGTGGTTATGATAGTGCCGGATTGGCTTTGTTTAATCATGATTTAATTAGTAAGAAAACTAAAGGAAAAGTAGCCGATTTGGAACAATTGTTTGTAACCAAGGCTGAGACAGAAGGTCATATAGGATTAGGACATACCCGATGGGCAACACATGGAGAGCCCAATGATATCAATGCACATCCGCATATTTCAAATTCGGGAAATTTGGTCATTGTTCACAATGGTATCATCGAAAATTATGATGCCATCAAACAAACTTTAATCCAAAGAGGATATCAATTTGAAAGTGATACCGATACCGAAGTTCTGGTCAATTTGATTGAAGATGTCATGAGAAATGAAAAAGTAGGCTTGGGCAAGGCGGTGCAAATGGCTTTGAACGAAGTTGTTGGCGCTTATGCTATTGTGGTGTTTGACAAACAAAATCCTGATGAAATGGTGATGGCCCGTTTGGGAAGTCCTTTGGCTATTGGTATTGGTGAGGAAGAGTATTTTATTGCATCTGATGCTACGCCGTTTATTGAATTTACAAAAAATGCCATGTATTTGGAAGATGAACAAATGGCTATCATTAAAAGAGGAGCGGAACCGGATATCAGAAATATTAAGGACGACAGTAAAATATTACCTTATATTCAAGAGTTGCAATTGAGTTTAGACCAAATAGAAAAAGGCGGTTACGAACATTTTATGCTTAAAGAAATTTATGAACAGCCCAATGTTTTGAGAGATACCATGCGTGGTCGTGTTTTGCCCGAAAAAAACTTGATAAAATTATCCGGTATTGACAATTATCTCAACAAATTTTTAAATGCCGACCGGATTATTATGATAGGCGCAGGCACATCATGGCATGCCGGCTTGGTAGGCGAATATTTGTTTGAAGAACTGGCCCGTATTCCAGTTGAAGTGGAATATAGCTCCGAATTCCGGTATCGTAACCCCATTATTAAGGATAATGATATTGTAATGCCTGTATCACAATCCGGTGAAACAGCCGATACTTTGGCAGCCATTAAATTGGCTAAAGAAAAAAATGCTTTTATTTATGCTATTTGCAATGTGGTTGGTTCGTCTATTCCGCGAGAATCGGATTCAGGAACTTATACCCACGCCGGTCCCGAAATAGGTGTCGCTTCTACCAAAGCTTTTACGACACAAGTTATGGTTATGGCCATGATGGCTTTAAAATTAGCTAAAGAAAAAGGGACTATTTCTATGAGTGAATATAATCTGTATTTGTCTGAACTGGCGCAAATACCCGAAAAAATAGAAAAAACATTAAAAACCGATTTGTATATCCAACAGATAGCTCATTTTTACAAAGATGCTACCAATGCTTTATATTTGGGACGCGGCTTTAATTTTCCCGTAGCTCTGGAAGGCGCTTTAAAGTTAAAAGAAATTTCATATATACATGCCGAAGGCTATCCTGCTGCCGAAATGAAACACGGCCCTATTGCTTTGATAGATGAAAATATGCCGGTATTTGTTATTGCCACCAAAAAGGGACAATATGAAAAAATTGTCAGCAATATTCAGGAAATCAAGTCACGAAAAGGTAAAATTATTGCTATTGTTACCGAAGGTGATACACAAGTCAAAAATTTGGCCGATCACGTCATAGAAATACCGGAGACGTTAGAAGCTTTTACCCCTTTATTAGCTACCATACCATTACAACTTTTGTCTTATTACATAGCCGTTTATCGCGGTTGCAACGTTGATCAACCACGTAACTTAGCCAAATCTGTCACCGTAGAATAATTTTTTTTGTTATACATTTGTAACTATGCTGATCAAACCATTGATTTCCAAATATAAACGTCTGATTTTTATCGGAGCTACACTAATGGCTTTAGCAATGACTTTATTGGAAACCAATCGTTTTTTACAGGAGTTTAAAAAAGAGGAACGCATCAAAATGGAACTTTTGGCATCAGCTTATAAAAAATTGTTAGAAGTCAAAGGTGATAATCCCAATTTGCTAAACTTGGCATCAAGTATCTTGGAAAACAATCATACTATTCCGGTTATTATAGTGGATCAAGATAATAATGTTGTGCTTCACCGGAATTTGGAACGGACGGACAATGCTTATATTCAAAAAAAACTGGCTCAATTTAAAAAAACCGATAAACATTTTAAGCTTGATTTGGGTAATGGCGAATACCAAACCTTATATTACGGCGATTCATCTTTGTTGAACAAACTAACTTATTATCCGGTAATATTGGTTGCTATTTTTTTATTGTTTGCCGCCATTATATATTTGTATTATCACACCGGTAAAATTTCTGATGAAAATCGTTTATGGTCAGGTTTGGCCAAAGAAACGGCACATCAAATAGGCACACCTTTGAGTTCTCTTATGGGGTGGGTTGAAATACTTAAAGCTGAAAACAATCCGGATATTCCGGTAGAGGAAATTGAAAAAGACGTGCAACGTTTAAATGTGATTTCACAACGGTTTTCAAAAATAGGATCCACACCCAAATTAGAACACGGTAATATAATGGATATCACAAAAAAAACCATTAATTATATCAAAAACCGCACGTCCAAATTGGTTAAAATTCATATTAAAGGCAATGAAAAAGCCGAAGCCTTGATTAATGAGCAATTATATTCTTGGGTGATTGAAAATATGGTCAAAAATGCCATTGATGCCATGGATGGCCAAGGACAAATTAATATTGAAATTTCGGAAACCGCTCAAAATGTTTTGGTAGATATTTCCGATACGGGCAAAGGCATTCCGGCTTCTAAGTTTCAACAGATTTTTCATCCGGGCTATACTACCAAAAAACGTGGTTGGGGACTGGGATTGTCTTTGACCAAACGTATCATAGAACAATATCATAAAGGTAAAGTCTTTGTCAAAAAATCGGTTTTGGGTCAAGGCACTACTTTTAGAATTGTTTTGACAAAAACCGAATAAAAAATAAAATTCCTCTATATCAAAAATAATTATTATGAAACAACTTATCATTTTAATAATCAGCTTGGTAACAGTATCCGGTTTAACCGCCCAAGATGTTACAATTCAAAAACTGGATTCAAAAATTAATAATGTCAGTGTTTTTTTAAATAAAGCCCAAATTACACGCACCAAAAAGGTGGTGATTCCCAAAGGTGAATCCGAAATCAGATTTGTCAATTTATCTCCTTTTATCAATCCTAAATCCATACAAGTAACAGCTCCGGGACAACTGATGATTTTGTCTGTAGATCATGAATTGAATTATAAAAATAAAGCTAAAAAGCCACCTAAGTTAAAGGCCTTGGAAACCCAATATCAAAAATTGACAGATGATATCAAGTTAGCCCAAACTCATTTAGATATTACCCGTGAACAGATAGATTTTTTACAAAAAAATAAAGCCATAGGAGGTAAAAATCAGCCTTTGAGCGTTGCTGCAGTCAAGTCGATGGGCGACTACTACGCCAAACAACTGGCAGCTTTAAAATTGAAAACTTTAAAACAGGAAAAAGCTTTGGAAGGTTTGCAAAAAAAACAAAAAAGCCTGCGCAAAGAATTACAAAAATATGCCGATTTAAAAGTGTTTCCTAGCGGTGAAATAGTCATCAAACTTTCCTGTCCGCAGAGTTTTACTACATCTTTTACATTAAAATACAATGTTGATAATGCCACTTGGTTTCCGTCTTATACTATCCGTATGAATGATATTAACAAGCCGTTGGCAGTAACTTACAAAGCTAATGTCAGTCAAAATACTCAGGTAGATTGGGATAAGGTTCATTTGACATTTTCGTCTGCTAATCCGAGTCTGTCCAACGATGTGCCTAAGTTAATTCCCTATCGTTTAGGTTTTGGAACCATGCCGCCTGTATACGGCACAAAAGTTAAAGAAGTGACCGGTTATGTATATGATGCCAGTGATAATTCACCTTTGCCCGGTGTAAACATCGTTGTAAAAGGCACCAGTATTGGCACATCAACAGATTTTGACGGTAAGTATCATTTGGTTTTGCCTAATCTGGAATCACCGGTTATAGTATTCTCTTATCTCGGTTATAAGCAGCAAGAAAGAATAGCCAATCAATCGCCTATAAATGTCTGGTTAACTCCGGACGAAGCAATATTGCAATCGGTCGTTGTTACTGCCCTTGGGGGTTCAAAACATAGACGACACTTGAGTGGTAAAATTAGAGGTGAGAAAATTGAAAGTGCGCCCGATAGATTGCCTCAATCTAATAAACCGAATAAAAATATAGCCATACCGGTAGAACGTATAAATCATCAAACTAGTCTTAGTTTTAAAATAAACAGGCCTTATACCATAAAGTCAGAACATAAAGTAAAGGTGATTCCTATCAAAAATTTTGATATGCCGGCCGATTATGAATATGTCAGTGTTCCTAAAGTTAATCCCAATGCCATTTTGATTGCTTATGTCAAGGACTGGGATAAATATGATTTGTTATCCGGTGAAAGCAATGTGTTTATTGAAGGTACATCGGTAGGCAAAACCTTATTGGACACGCAAACCGCCAACGATACTTTACAAATTTCATTGGGCGTGGATAATGGTATTCAGATCACGCGCAAATTGGAAAACAAGTTTACCGGACGGAAATTTATCGGCTCAAAAAGAACGGAAATGCGACATTGGAAAATAACGGTTAAAAACAATAAAAACCAGCCGGTCAATATTAAAGTTCACGATCAAGTGCCGGTGTCGGTGCGTAATGATGTAACGGTTGAAGTAATAGAAAAGTCGGGAGGTAAAATCAATTCCGAAACCGGCGAAGTAATATGGCGTTTACAGTTACAGCCCGGCGAAAAAAAGATTTTAAATCTGAAATACGCAGTTAAATTGCCTAAATACGATCAGTTGATAATAGAGTAAAACTGTATTTTTGTAAATATTTAATCCACTTATGAAATATTTTATCATAGCCGGAGAGGCTTCGGGCGATTTACATGCTTCAAATTTGATGAAAGCTATTAAAAATAGAGACACTCAGGCCAAGTTTCAATTTTTAGGAGGCGATTTGATGCAACAAGTAGCACAACAACCACCTTTGGTGCATTATAACCAAATGGCGTTTATGGGCGTGATTGATGTGGTGAAAAATATCAGGAAAATATTTCATAATTTAAAGCTGACCAAAAAAGCATTGCTTGATTTTAACCCCGATGTGGTTGTATTGGTAGATTATCCGGGTTTTAACTTAAAAATAGCCAAATTTGCCAAACAAAAGGGTTTTAAAACCGTTTATTATATTTCGCCTAAATTGTGGGCGTGGAAAGAAGGGCGTGTTAAACAAATAAGAAAATATATCGATAAACTTTTGGTGATTTTACCTTTTGAAATTGATTTTTACAAGAAACATCAAATTCAAGCTACTTATGTCGGTAATCCGGTGGTAGATGCCGTCACTAATCATCAAGGTTTGAGCCGTCATGTTTTTTTAGAGAAATTCGGTTTGGACAACCGGCCGGTTATTGCCTTGCTACCCGGTAGCAGGCGGCAAGAACTAAAAATGATGTTGCCAACCATGCTGTCGGTTATTGAACACTTTCAGGAATATCAATTTGTTATATCAGGTGCACCGTCGTTTGATATTTCAGATTATAAAAGCTTTTTACACAATCGCAATATACCGGTTATTTTCGGACATACTTATGACTTGTTGCAACACAGCCATAGTGCCATAGTCACCTCGGGAACGGCCGCTTTGGAAACAGCTTTGTTTAATGTGCCTCAAGTTGTAGTTTACAAAACACATCAATGGCAATATGCTATTGGTAAGCATTTGGTCAAAATAGACTATTTTTCATTGCCCAATTTGATTATGCAACGTCAAATTGTCCCCGAATTGTTACAAAATTCTTTTAATACGGGTATTTTGACTAAAATTTTAAAAGAGCTAAATCAAGGTGACCGTCGAAGCCGACAGTTACAAGATTATAAAGATTTGCAAACGTTATTGGGGCACGAGCCTACATCGGACAAAGCGGCTGACAATATTATAATCCTAGCTCAAAATATGCATTAGTTAAGTATAGGGACTCCGTTTGTTTTAAAGGTTTTAATATGACCTTTGTCATCACTATAAACCAAGAATGCCTGTAATTCGGGATGTTTTTTTAAAAAAGTTTTGGCAGCTTCCAATCCCATCACCATAAAGGCCGTAGCATAACCGTCTGCCATGGTGCAATTGTCGGCAATAACCGATGCGCTTAACAAGTGTCGTTGCACCGGATAACCGGTTTTTGGATCGAGGGTATGCGCATATTTTTTTCCGGTTTGCGGGTCTGTATAATATTTGCGGTAATTACCAGAAGTAGCAATCGCCTGATCGGACAAAGCTATTTTAGAAATAAATTTACTGCCATGTTGCCGGTCCGGATTATCAATTGCTACTAACCAAGGTTTATTTTTTTTAATATTTTTTCCTTTAGTCAATACTTCGCCGCCCATTTCCACCAAATAATTGTGATACCCTTTATTTTCAAACATCTTACCTATGCGGTCAATGGCATAACCCTTGGCAATGGAATTATAGTCTATGTAGATTTGTGGCATCTTTTTCTTTAAAAACCCGTGCTCATCAATACTTAAAAAATTATATCCGACAAATTTTTTCAGAGAATCTACTATACTTGAATCTTGGGCAATCTCTTTAATTTTTTGTTTTGGGCCAAATCCCCAAGCATTGACCAATATCCCAATAGTTGGGTCGTAGAGGCCGCCCGTTTGGCGGTAAATTATTTTAGCGGCTTTAAAAACGTCGGTAAATTGTTGGTCTAATTTTAAAACTTCTCCTTTATTAATTCGGGATATAAGAGAATTGGGTTGGTAGGTCGAGAGGGAATTGTTGATAGCTTGCACCACACTATCAACATCTTTTTTAGTAACATTTTTTGATTTTTTTGACGGAAAAGCTTTGATGTGATAGGTTGTTCCCAAGGCATTACCTTCAAAGTAAACCACTTTCGATTGTTCCTGCTGCCGGCACGACCAGATAAATAAAACTATAATACCGGTCAAAAAATATAGTTTTTTCATTGCTTTTTGTGTTATCATGTAATAAGAGACGCGATTGATACGCGCCTCTTATTAAATATGTTATCGTTAAGATTAGCCACCAAAGTCATCAAAACGGATATTTTCGGGCGGCACACCTAAATTTTCGAGCATGCCTACCACCGCTTTATTCATCATAGGCGGCCCACAGAAGTAATATTCAATATCTTCCGGGGTTTCGTGCTTGCTCAAATAATTATCATACAATGCTTGATGCACAAAACCGGTAAAGCCGTCTCCCGGGCAGTCTAAACATTCTTTGACTTTCCAATCGTCTTCGGGGCGGGGTTCTGACAATACCAAGTAAAATTTGAAATTCGGGAATTCTTTTTCCAATTTTCTAAAATGATCTACATAGAACAGTTCCCGTTTAGAACGGCCACCATACCAATAGGATACTTTTCGGTTGGTTTTTAAGGTTTTAAACAAGTGGAATAAATGCGAACGCATGGGGGCCATACCGGCACCACCGCCAATATAAACCATTTCGGCATCCGAATCTTCATTGATAAAGAATTCGCCGTAGGGGCCGGATATTTTAACGATATCTCCGGGTTTTCTTGAGAAAATATAAGAAGAAGCTACACCGGGATTGACATCCATCCAAGTATTTTTTTCACGATCCCAAGGTGGTGTGGCAATACGCACATTGAGCATTATGCGACGACCTTCGGCCGGATAACTGGCCATAGAGTAGGCGCGCGTTACTTCTTCATCGTTTTTCATTACAAGCGGCCACAGATTGAACTTATCCCAATCTTCTTTAAATTTATCAGGTTCGCCCGGGTGTTCTTCGGGGTGTGCTGTAATATCAATATCTTTATAAGGGATAACAGCTGGCGGCACATCAATTTGAATATAACCACCGGCTTTGTAATTGATATCTTCGGGCACTTCTACCACAAATTCTTTGATAAAGGAGGCAACGTTATAATTGGAGACAACTTTGGCATCCCATTTTTTTACACCGAATACTTCTTCGGGCACTTCTATTTCCATATCTTCTTTTACCTTGACTTGACAGCCCAAACGCCAACCTTCTTCCTTTTCTTTAAGGGTAAAATTGGGTTCTTCGGTAGGAAGCATATTACCACCACCTTTAAGCACTTTAACTTTACATTGTAAGCAGGTACCGCCGCCGCCACAGGCAGAAGGCAAAAATATTTTTTCGTTGGACAAAGTGCTTAGCAATGAAGCCCCACTTTCAACTTCAATTTCTTTTTCTCCGTTAATCAATATTTTGACTTTGCCACCGGGAAGCAATTTGGCTTTGGCCCATAGTAGCAATACCACTAATATTAATACGACTACAAGAAATACTAAAACACTTGCTATAATTACTTTTGTTGTATTTTGATCCATCTTCTATAAATCTTTTTATTAAATTTTGATTCCCATAAAGGCCATAAAGGCAATAGCCATCAATCCGGTTATGATAAAGGTGATACCCAAGCCACGTAAAGGTGCCGGTACGTTAGAATACGAAATTTTTTCACGCACGGCAGCCAGTAAAACAATGGCTATTAACCATCCGATGCCCGATCCCAAACCGTAAACAATTGCTTCCGACACTTCGGTAAATTCTTTTTGTTGCATAAATAATGACCCTCCCAATATGGCACAGTTTACGGCAATTAGCGGTAAAAATATACCCAATGAAGCATATAAAGCGGGGGCAAAACGTTCTACAAACATTTCAACCAATTGTACCATAGCGGCAATTACGGCAATAAACATGATAAAACTCAAAAAGCTCAAATCGATATTGGCAAACGAGGGGTCTAACCATTTTAAAGCTCCGGGTTGCAATAAATATTTATCTATTAAAAAGTTGACAGGCACGGTGATAGCTAATACAAATACAACGGCTGCTCCTAAACCTACGGCTGTTTTAACCTTTTTGGAAACGGCCAAGTAAGAACACATTCCCAAGAAAAAGGCAAACACCATATTTTCTATAAATATACTACGTATAAATAAATTCCATAATTCCATAATACTTCCTTTTTATTCTTTTTCTGTTAATTGCGGATACAAGCTGCGTTGCACCCAAATGACAATACCTACGGTAATTAGTGCCATAGCCGGTAGCAGCATCATGGCATTATTGACATATCCCGCATCATAAAAAGATTGCGGAATCACTTGCTTATCAAACAAAGTGCCCGAACCGAGTAATTCTCTAAAAAAGGCTACTATAATCAATATCAATCCGTAACCGGCACCGTTGCCAATACCGTCTAAAAACGAATCAAAGGGTTTGTTAGCCAATGCAAACGCTTCGAGACGTCCCATTACAATACAATTGGTGATTATCAATCCGACAAAAACCGATAATTGTTTGGAAACATCATAAGCATAAGCTTTTAAAAGTTGATCTACCAAAATTACCAATGTAGCCACTACTAATAACTGCACAATAATACGAATCCGGTTAGGAATATAATTACGCATCAGTGAGACAATCACATTACTAAATGCTATAACGACCATAACTGACAAAGCCATAACTATGGCCGGCATCAGTTTGACGGTGATTGCCAAGGCCGAACAAATACCCAATACCTGAACCGTTATCGGGTTGTTCTCATTTAAAGGATCTTTAATCAGATCTTGCCATTTATGTTTTTTTGCCATAATATTTTAATTTTGTTGTTGTCTTACTTTATTAAAGAAGGGTAAATAATGCTTCAAACGTTCTTGCAACATATTGGTAACACCGTTACTGGTCAAGGTAGAGCCTGATATAGCATCGACTTCGTGGTCTTCTTTATCTTTATTTTCGGGGTCTTTATTGGTTTTACTCAAAGTAATACCTTTAAAAGTGCCGTTTTTGTCAAATATTTTTTCGCCTTTAAATTGGTTTTCAAACCATTTTTTTGTGATTTCCGCTCCTAAACCGGGCGTTTCACCTTTATGGCCGAATTTGACACCTTTTACGGTATTCAAATCTTCATTTAAGGCAATATAACCCCAAATGTCGTCCCACAAACCTTTACCGTAAAGCGGAATTACATAATACTTGTGGCCGTCCACCTCGGCAATGTAAATCGGAAATCGTTGTTCCTCTACAGGTTTTTTTATTTCCGCTTTCATATTGATGTCAAAGGCATTTACCGACTTATCTATGGTTCCGTCAGCTTTTAAAGCATATTGTTTGATAAAATATTTATTAAAATACTTTTCTATCAATTGGTAGTTAAGTTTTAAACCTTCGGCGGCCGCTTTGGTGGTAAGGTTTTCTTTATCTAAACCGATCGTATACATAATATCGGTCATTTTTTCTTGTCTTTTGTTTCTTTCTTGAGCCGGTTTTAAAACCATCACTGCCACTGCCAGTAAAACCGCAGACACTGTAACGACAACGGCTGCAAACAAAATTGTATATAAATTACTATTTCTATCCATAATTATAAATATTAAGCCGTTTGTTTTTCAAATCTTTTCATTCGTTTTTTGATATTTGCCTGAACGATGTAATAATCTATCGTTGGTGCTACTACATTTAATAAGAGAATAGCCAACATAACACCTTCGGGGTAAGCCGGATTAAAAACTCTGATTAATATGGCAAACATACCAATTAAGAAGCCATAAATCCATTTGCCCTTACGGGTTTGTGCCGCAGTAACCGGATCCGTGGCCATAAAAACCACACCAAAAGCCAAACCACCGACTAATAGATGTTGCCACCAAGGCAGTTGCATCAATGTATTGGCACCCCACAAATTAAAGATAAATGCCATCACAGCGGCTCCTAAAAAACCTGAAACCATAATACGCCAACTGGCGACTTTGGTTGCCAATAACAGTAAAGCGCCTATAAGAATCATAATAACCGATGTCTCACCGATACTTCCGGGAATAGTGCCTATGAACATATCTTTCCATGTATAAGCAATATGATGTCCTTGTCCCAAAGCGCCTAATATGGTTTCGCCGGAATAGGCATCGGCATTTTCGGGTTTGGGTATCCATACTTCGTTACCGGACATAAAAGTCGGATAGGCAAAAAAGGCAAAAGCACGTGCCGTAAGAGCCGGATTGACAATGTTCATACCCGTGCCGCCGAAAACTTCTTTACCGATAATAACGGCAAAGGCAACGGATACAGCCAATATCCAAAGTGGAATGGTTACCGGCATAATCAAGGGAATTAGTAATCCGGACACCAAATAACCTTCATTGACTTCATGGCCGCGTAACACGGCAAAATAGAACTCGATACCCAAACCGACTACGTATGATACGATAATCATGGGTAATACTTTCCAAAATCCATACATAAAGGCTTCCATATTGGTAAAGTCAAGACCGGCATGGGTAAAATATTGATAGCCGACATTCCACATGCCGAAAATAGTGGCGGGAATCAAAGCCAATACAACCGTAAACATTACCCGTTTCAAATCGACGGCATCACGAATGTGAGCACCTTTTTTGGTGGTTTCGTCGGGTGTAAACATAAAAGTATACATGGCCATATAAGCCGGACGATACTTTTCGTATTTTCCACCTTCTAAAAAAAGATGTTCGTATTTATTAAAAAATTTTTCTAATACTTTCATTTATAATTATTTAATCGTTTATTTCATTTAACAATCAATTAGCCTATTTCAACTTGCATGATATCCAAACCTTTGCGGATTAAATCTTGTGCTTCTATTTTAGAAGAATTGATATAATCTATTAAAGCAAAGTCTTCGGGAGCGACTTCCAAAATACCTAGTTGTTCCATTTTTTCAACATCGCCTAAAAGTGCTGCTTTAAGCAGATGTACCGGATAAATATCCAATGGCATGACCGCTTCAAATTCTTCATTCATAACAAAAGCTCTCTCTTCACCATAAAGGCTGGCATCCAAGTCCAACTGTTTTTTTGTAGGGCCAAAGTTGTAAAAACTCTTACGGTTTTCGCCTAAAAACGGCATCCAGCCCATAAAACGCGGCCGTTTACCTAAGGGAATCACACTAATTTGGTTGTCGTAAAAATTTAAAAACTTGTCTTTGCTGATGTTAGAACCGGTAAGCACATTGCCGCTGATGATACGTACATCGTCATCTTTTAACTTGTCTTTTAAAAACTCTGACAAGTCGGCACCGGCTTTGATAGTGTAATACATAGGTTCTTTGACTTTAGATCCGGATAATGCAACATTGCGGACAGGATTATATTGTCCCGTTTCAAAAAACTCTCCTATTAATGCAACATCGGCAGGATTAATAGTCCAAACGCGATCGCCTTTTGAGATAGGTTCAAATTTTTCGATACTGATACTAACATTGCCAACCGGATGGGGGCCAAAAGCTTTAACGATTTCAACGTCTTTTAATTTGTCAAAGTCAGATACCGAGTTGCCGTTAACAATTAGATAAACCTTGCCGTCTGTCAGTTTTGTAATAGCTTTTATACCAGTTTCAAAGGCTTTCATCTTATTTTTTAACGCAAATGTATAATCGACACCCATTGGCGCCGTATCATAGGTTGAAATAAAAATAGCCTTGGGTTGGTCGTCGGGATGTGCTATCAAATCATACGGACGTTGTTTGATCGTGGCAAATAGACCACTTTCTAATAACAGGTCTAAAATTTGTTCTTTGTTTAAATTTTCCGGCTTATCCACCTTAAAGGTCTTAAAAGTATCGGTGGCGTCGGGGCTGATTAATATTTTTAATATTTTACGTCTTTCACCGCGCACTATATCTTCAATGGTGCCGCTAACCGGAGAGGTGAATTTGATTCTGTCTAAATATTTATGATAGAACAATGGATCACCTGCATTGACATGGTCACCTATTTTGACCGATAAACGCGGATTGATGCCGTAAAATTCAGTCGGCTTGACGACATACATTTTTGAACGGGGAGCTTCGGCCAATTTATGAGCTGCTTTGCCTTTCAAATTGATGTCCAAACCTTTTGATATTTTAACTTGTTTATGCATAGTAAGTATTTATTTTCCTTTTTATTTGAAAAGTCAAGCAAATTTATGAAAAACTCTTGTATCAAAACTGATATTTATCTTTTTATTTATTTATTTTTGCTTATTGAAAATACCTGATAAATACATAAAAATTTTGGAAAAATGCTACATATTCCCATCTATAAGTTTGACCCTGTTACATATAATGAAACTATTGTTACAATGGTAAATTTATGTAATCAGTATGGATTAAGTCATTTGCCGGTCGTTGAAAAGGGTATTTATCGTGGTATGGTACGTTATGACGATTTGGTGGCTATTGAGAATAAGCAAGATATTTTGCAACAACACAGTCATCTATTAGAAAAAATATATTTATCTGACAAAATGAATTGGACCGAGACTTTGGCTTTAATGATGCGTAATGAAGCCAATATCATTGGTGTTTTGGATTTGTCGGGTAGTTACATTGGTATTCGTTTGTTAGATGATATTTTAAATTTGATTTCAGAAAAAGATTTTATCAATCAAAATGGTTATGTGTTGGTAATTAAAAAACGCACTACTGATTTTAGCATTAGTCAAGTGGCACAAATTATAGAATCCGACGGAGGAAAGGTTTTAGGTATTTTGGTTAATGAAACCGGTCAAGATACTGAGGTGGAGGTCAAAATACAAACCGAGGATATCAATGAAATCATCCAAACATTTAGACGTTATGATTATCAGATTATTAGTCAAATGGAAGAGGATAGGCACTTACAAGAGCTCAAAGAGCATTCTGACTTTTTAAGACGTTATCTGGAAATGGGAGAGCAATAACAGGCTTTTTTACATTTTTTCTATTATAAAAACACTACTTTGCCCAGCGTATCTTTATGATCGCTACCCAGTAGCATTTTACGTTGAGGAAAATAAAAACGGAAATTGATAGGCTTATTTTTTAAACTTTCCATGGTAGCAATAATTTGCGAAACCGGTAAAGTATTCATATCAAAAATTAACAACATAGATTGCCGGTTTATTGCGTTTTTATGATCAAAGAGTTGGGCTTTGGGATATCTTTGTTTAATGATTTTAAAGTATTGTTGATCGCCCCAAAAGTAAACATCATGCCAATGTTGTCTTTCCGGCACTTGAGGTGTTGTCTTTTTGAGTTTAAGCCAGATTTTAAAAAATGATTTCATCAAAACTTCTAAGGCGGGAAAACTACGAAAATGTTTACGGTAGAATTGAAAAGTAGTCTCTAAAAAGTTTTGAAAATAACGATTGTCTTTGCGACTGCTTTCACCTTTAAAATGAATGATTTTTGCTTTGGGCCAATAGTAATTATCTTTTTTTAATTGTTTAATCCGGTATGATAAGTCTATATCTTCACCATACATAAAAAACTGTTCGTCAAAGCCGCCAACTTTTTCAAATGTATCTTTTTTCATAAACATTAGAGCACCGGTGAGTATATCGGTTTTGCCCGTTTGATTTTCGGATAAATGTATGGTGTAATAGCTGTTAAAGGGCTTGAAATTTAAAATCTTATAAAGTTGTGTCAGTTTGCTAAATGCTACTATGGGTGTAGGAATGCCCCGTTTGCTTTCGGGCAGAAACCGGCCGGTGCCGTCTATCATTTTGCCACCGGTAATGCCAAACCCGGGATGTTGTCGGGCAAAGGTTTCAAACTCATCTATAATAGTATCGCTGACTAAGGTGTCCGGATTTAAAAATAGCAAATAGTTGCCTTTGGCCTGTTTGACAGCTTTGTTATAAGCCTTGCCAAAACCGTGATTTTGGTCAAACCATAAAAAACGGATATCGGGATAAAGCGCTTCCAAATAAGCTTTACTGCCATCGGTTGAGTGATTGTCGGCTACTATTATTTCAATGTCTTTTCTATTCCCGACAGCTTTTAATACCGTTTGTAAACAGGCATCGGTAAAATATTTGACATTGTAATTTAATATGATTACGGACAGTTTCATAGGTTTTTGTTTATAAGCCGCATGGCTTCGCGCCGGCTAAGCGGGTGTAATTTGGTTTGTGCAACAAAATCGGAAGTCCACGCCGGATTGGTTTTGCCATATTCGCGTAAACTCCATCCTATGGCTTTGTTAATAAAAAACGTATTGGTGTCTTTTAATTGATCTATGATATGTGACAACAAATGTGTGTCGGTTTGATCTTTATATTTGAGTTGGAACAAAATGGCCGTGCGTTGCAACCATATATTTTTAGAATTAATCCAAGATTCAATACTTTCCTGAATTTTATTAGGATAAATTTTAAAATAATGACCGATTATTTTTTGAGACAGAAAATCGACGGTATCCCACCAAGATTTTCGGGTGATTAATTCTTCAAAAAAAGCAATATCATCTATAGAGTATTGATTTTTATATTTTTCGACTAATGTCATGGCAAAATATTGAAATTCTCGTTGGGGCTTTTGCCATAAAATACCGGCAATTTTAAAGGCGTCTTCTTTAGCCGGCAGGTATTTTTTTATTAAGAAAGGTTTTTGTAATGTTTGCCTGTCAGGTGCCTGTATGCCAAAAAAATCAAATTGATATTGCATATAGGCAGCTTGACCTTGGGCAATTTTTTGATTGGCATGTTGTTCAAATACTTTTTCCAATTGATTAATATATTGGTCAATCATTTTTATTTTTTTCTGATGAGCCATAATCCGAGCATGGTAAGTGCCGCATTGATTAAAAGTAATTCAAAACTAAATTGGTATTTCCAACCCAATTTTTCGGGTAGTCCGGCAATCAAATAAGTCAAAATTGGCGAGATGATAACCACAAAAGGCACCCAAGCATCTTTTACTTTATGCTTGGTAAAAAGTCCAAAAGTGAATAATCCTAAAAGCGGTCCGTAAGTGTAACCGGCAAATTTAAAGATGGAGTTGATAATACTCTTGTCGGTAATGAGTTCTTTGTATAAAATTAAAATAAATATGAAAAATAGTGAAATACCGATATGAACTATTTTCCGGATTTTTTTCTGTTGTTGGGGTGTGTATTTTTTGTCTATTTGTAAAATATCCAAGCTAAAAGAAGTGGTAATAGCCGTCATGGAAGAATCTGCCGAGGAATAAGCCGCAGCAATCAATCCTAAAATAAAAAAGACGGCTGCCGCAATACCCAAATCCGTTTTAACTGCTATGTAAGGAAAAATTTTATCTCCGGAAATATCCATGCTTTTTAAATCAATATGATTATGTTCGGCATAGACCAAAAGCAAAACACCCAAGGACAAAAACAGCAGGTTGACAAACAATAAAGACCAAGAAAACCAAAACATATTTTTTTGAGAGTCTTTTAGGTTTTTAACGGTTAGATTTTTTTGCATCATACCTTGATCCAAACCTGTCATGGCAATGGCTATAAACACACCGGCTAAGAACTGTTTCCAAAAATAATTGCCGGCATTAAAATCTTCAAAATGAAATATTTTACTGTGCGGACTGTTTTTTACCGTGCTAATCAAATCGCCAAAAGACAAACCGACATTAGTTGCAATCAAATAAATGGAAATGACCAAGGCTATCAGCATAAAAGCCGTTTGTAAGGTGTCCGTCCAAATAATGGTTTTGATACCACCTTTAAAAGTATATATCCAAATGAGCAAAATAGTAATGGCAACAGTTACTGCAAAAGGCACTCCCAATTCATCAAATATTAACAGTTGCATGACACCTGCCACTAAAAATAAACGTAATGATGCTCCGGCGATACGGGCAATTAAAAATAACACAGAACCTGTTTTATGAGTGGTTGTGCCAAACCTTTCTTCCAAATACTGGTATATGGAAGTCAAATTCATCTTGTAATATAAGGGTAGTAATACATGTGCAATCACAAAATAGCCTACTACAAAACCCAAGACCATTTGTAAATAGGCAAAACCTTGACTCTCAACCCAACCCGGGACCGAAATAAAAGTAATACCGGACAGTGAAGCGCCAATCATACCAAAAGCAACCAAATACCAAGGCGCTTCTCGCTTGGCTCTAAAAAAAACTTCATTGCTGTCTTCTTTACCGGTAAACAAAGAAATGCCTATTAAAACTATAAAATATAGAGCAATAATTATTAAAATACTTGTTGAACTCATAACTTAAAATTTCGGTTGCTGACAAAGTTACGATAATTTGTTATACCAACTATACCAAAATGATTGTTTAAAAAAAAGAAGCTGTCTCAAAAGATTAAATTATCTGTCATTCCGAACAAAGTTAGGATCTCATGTCTGATAACCAACAGCTTATATTTTCATTATTATTTGAATTGTTTATGAAAAGCCCTTTTGAGACAGCTTCTTATGTGTTATTTTATAATTCAACAGCTATTAAGACCAACTGCCAACTGCTACTCGGCTACATCAAAGATAATAGGCAAAGTATAGGTTACTTTTACAGGAATGCCTCTTTGTTTTCCGGGCTGCATTCGGGGCAATTTTTGGATAACACGGCGGGCTTCCTCTTCCAAATCTTTATATTTGGAGCGGGTTTTGATTTGGATAATTCTTCCGTCTTTATCAATTGTAAATTGGGTCAATATTTTAACACGCTCACCGCTCAGTCCCATTTCTTGAGCAATCTCTGTGTTAAATTTACGATTGATAAATTGTCTGATTTTTTCATTCAGACATTTTTTTAGTTGTTCGTTATTGCCTTTACAGCCGGGAAAGGCAGGTACCTGTTCCACAAAAACATAAGGAATCTCAACATCATCGTCTTCAATGATTTCAGTTTTTAAATTTTCAACGGGCACCACCGGTTTTTCGTCCGGATCGGTAGGAAGCAATTCCGATTCCACTTTTTTAGAATCGTCTTTTATAACTTCTAATTTGGCCACTACTCTGGGTTTAATTTTGATTGTTTTTTGGGGTTTAATTTCTTCTATTTTAATAACTTTGGTTTCGTCCATATTCATTTTGCAAACATTAAGTTTGTCTAAATCAATTTTAGGCGCCTGGGTTTTAAGATTGATGGCTTTTAAGCTTGCAAACAATACGACTACCAAGCCTATTAGCATAAAAGTGCTACTGTAATTGTTTAAATCTGCTTTTTTTGTTTTTTTAGGTTTCATAATATTTATTTTTAGGGGTTAATTATTTTTTGATTATTTTTCGCTTGCGTTTCCATATCCAAACCAGTAAAGCAATACCGAAAATAAAAGGCCACAAACTGAGCAATACATATAAAAAACCAACCAATACTTGCCAGCCGTTTTGAAAAGCACGCCAAAACCGGTTAACGGGTTTATTTTGCGGTCTTTTGTACATCTGATACAACTCCAAACTTAGAGTGCCATAGGTTGTTTTGTGTTGTAACCATTTGAGTTTTCCTTGTAGTTGGTCAATGCCGGTTTGAATATCATTTATTTGCCGTTCAATAGACAAAATATCGCTTATATTTTTAGCTTTTTGATACAAAGACAAATAGCGCTCTTTTAAAGCTTTTTTGTTTTTTAAACGTGCTTGCACGTCGTAATAATCACCGGTAACATCGGTGCTTTTAATTTCTAAGAAGGTTATTTTTTCTCCGGTTTTTTGCAAGTCGCTGATAAAATTTTCAAAATGTTGCACCGGTATTTTTATTTGCAAGTTCCGGCGTTTGTCCCAATCGTTATTTTGCAATTGTTCCGAATGGATATAAGCATCATAACGGTGCATTAAAATTTCAATCTTGTCACGCAACAATGACAAACTATCTGTTTGAATACGAATTTGTGCTGTTTTGATGCGTTTGGGTTTTTCCAAAGGATTTTCTGACGATTCCCGGATATAGTCCGCCTGTTTGTTAAGACCGGTATCTGCTATTTGAGCCGCTTCGGGTTCTTCCGCATCTGCCTCGACTTCCGCCACCATATCTTTACCGGACAAACTTTCCATCTCGGCAGTATTTTGACAAGCCGTCAATAATAAAAAGGCAAAAGCAAATTTTAGTAAATAGCTGTTTAGTAAATGTGCAGTGTTCATATTTTCTCGTATTTTTGGATTATAATTTTGTTTTATCAAAGCAATTGTTGTTAATCACATCACAAACCTAAAACCAAAACAGGAATGATTTTTGTATTGAATTTGTAAGTCCTTTGTAAAAGTTTTGTAAATAACTATCTTACTGATAATCAACGTATAATTAATTTGACTGAAAAAGAAAAAATATTATTTGACCTGCTGAAACAAAAAGTAGCTGAAACTTTTTTAAAGGAAAATACTGCACTTTCTCCTCACATCTCGCAGTGGAAAGGTGATGATATTGTTCGTTTTCAAGAAGATCTACGCCACAAAGTAAAAGGCCGCGTAAG
>Ga0256843_1000026_pt1 | contig 125640 bp, 115 predicted proteins | sample AlvinellametaG_FD_191572 | JGI IMG/M metagenome (GOLD analysis project Ga0256843, IMG submission 191572) | Pompeii worm associated microbial communities from hydrothermal vent at the East Pacific Rise, Pacific Ocean - Alvinella | ecosystem: Host-associated > Annelida > Integument >... | reverse complement strand
AAAACGTCTCAAGCTCTTTGCTCAGGGTGGAGAGAAGTTGGTAATGGCAAATGATAGTCATGACTTTAAACATGTTGATGGTGGATTTGTCTATCAAAATGCGGATTGCATCTGCGATAATGAGGTACACAACGCTCACCAAAAATCAGAGCTCAAGGCAACCCCTCAAGAGATGAAGGATCTAGAGATCGCATGGAAAGTCGCAGGGTTAACCAAATCAAACTGCGTGGTCTATGTCAAAGACTCTGCCATGGTGGCAGTGGGCATGGGGATGACCAGTCGTGTGGATGCGGCTCAGTGTGCCTTGAAAAAAGCCAAAGAGATGGGACTCGATGTGAGTGGGGCTGCGATGGCAAGTGAGGCGTTCTTTCCCTTCCGTGATTCGATTGATGCTGCGGCCGAGGCAGGGGTCAAAGCGATTATTGAACCAGGTGGATCGATTCGTGATGATGAGGTCATTGAGGCTGCCAATGAGCATGGGATTGCACTTTACTTTACTACCGTTCGACACTTTTTACATTAATCTTCTACCCAAAGTCTTTAGGGGCTTTGGGGTTAATGATTCTCCCTATTAACAAATTATTCACAATTAAATGCTAAGATGGCTTAAAAACCACTATTAAGGATATAAATGAAAAAAATACTATTTGGACTATTGATCTTAGCCTCTTCACTTTTTGCTGAGGTGACCAATGTTGATGTAACTCCTCAGTTTATTAAGGATACCAAGTTAAAAATTATTGATGTACGAACACAAGGTGAGTGGGTAGAGACAGGGATTGTTCCCAATGCTTATCTGTTGACCTTTTTTGATGAGCGAGGAAACTACAACGTTGAAGGATTTTTAGCCAAATTAAATGAGATTGTCAAAAAAGATGAGCAGTTTGCACTCATCTGTCGAACAGGAAGTCGTACTGGGATGATTTCGAACTTTTTGGGTGAACGGTTGGGTTACCATGTTGTGAATCTTCGTGGTGGAATGATGAAACTTCTTCAAGAGGGATTCAAGCCCGTACCCTATACACCCAAAAAGAACTAAACTTTTTTATAAATCTCTAGAGTCCTAATGCATACTGCATGGGCTCTTTAATCTCTTCAAATGTAAATTTTCTCTCTGTAAAATACTCAAATGCAATAACCCCTTGATAGAGCAACATATCTTTACCATCTTTAGTCGGTTTATTGTGGGATTTAGCAAGTTTTAAAAAGGGGGTTGCTTTGCCATAGATTACATCAACACAGGCTTTGGCAGGGGGAAGAAGTTGTTCTAAAAACTCTTTAGGGCAAGGGTAGCTTTCATCCTCTAAGCCTGCGGAGGTCATGTTGACAATCAGATCAAATGTTAGCTGGGGATTAAATGTTTCAAAAGTGTAGGTATCAAACCCTTGTTTTTTAAAACGCTCTAAACGTCCCGCACTTCGATTAAGGATACTTACGCTATACCCTGCCTCTTTTAATATAACCGAAGTAGATTGTGCGGTTCCACCTGCCCCTAAAAAGAGAACAGTTTTAATATCTTTAAACTCTGAAATGGCTCTAAGAAACCCAGGTGCATCGGTGTTATACCCGTAGAGCTTATCTCCTTGGCGTACAATGGTATTGACCGCACCCACTTTTTGGGCAAAAGGGTCTAGTTGGTCACATGCGTTATAGGCATGCTCTTTATGGGGTACGGTAATATTTGCCCCTTTAATGGCGAGTTCAAAAAATTTTTGGCGTAACTGAGAACCATCCTTTAGGTGATATCGACTGTAACAGCCTTGAAAGGATAGTCTTTTAAAAGCACAATTGTGCATAAGGGGGGATTTGGAGTGAGATACAGGGTCTCCAAAGATGGTAAAAAGTTGCATAATGGTGTCCTAATTTTTTGAGCAATTATAGCACAAGCTTTCAAGTTCTATTAATGGATTACATACTATGATATAGTAAATTAAATTAAGTGGAGTATGGTAATGCAAATGTCTAAATGGAGTATTCTTTTAGGTATATTTTTATTAAGTGGTTGTGGTGGAGGTTCTGGCTCTTCTTCAGAGGATAGCTCTTTAGAGTTAACTTCTATTCATACGGTAGAAGAGGCTGAAGAGAGTTACAAGGCTTTAAATTCATTTGAATCAATAGATCTCTCGGAAAGTTTTGATAGTGGTTATACCAAGAGAGTATCAACCTTTGAAAAAGCAGAGTCAGTTTCCTGTCGAGATGGAGGAAGCTTGAGTTATGATGTTTTGATGGATGGAAAGCAGGAGCGGGTCTCTTATCATGAGTGTCGAGTAGATTCTGAGTACTATAATGGAGTATTTACCATAACTACAGAGAGTGATAATAGACAAGTGATTGAGGTTTCTGATTATACCTATAGAGATGTTGGTGGTGAAGTTTATATGAATATTACAATTTCTGAATCAATGGATATGGATCTTTTAACAACAACACTTGATGGAGTAATTAAGCAAAAAGATATTACTAGTGAAGTAAATAATATCTCTTTTAATGATTTTATAATTGTTGAAAAAGATACCTATGGTGAATCATGGTTTACGATGGATGGGGTGATGAGTGTGGAATCTAAGTGTGTAACGGGTAGGTATCAGTTTAAAACCCTTGAAAAACTTGTTGAAACACAGGATGACTCTGATAATATAGAGATGGGTATTCTTGAGATTAATGAAGCAAGATACCATTTTGAAAATCCGTATGTTACAATTACAGTTGGTGGTGATGAGCGTACAGTTTTACAGCGTGAATTAGAAGCAGAGATGAATTCATCTAGCTGTGAAGCATCATGATGTAAATATTACCCTATGAAATATCAACGTTTTGTCTCTTTGAGTGCGGGACTCTCTTTTATTACCCTTTTTCTCTCTAGTGGAGTACTCTATTTTCTGCCCGATCGAAAGGTGATGGGGTGGAGTGATTGGACTTTTTTAGGAGTCGATAAACAGCAGTGGGATAATTTGCATATCAATATTGGGATCTTCTTTTTGGTGATGATGGTTTGGCATATCTATTTCAATTGGAAAGCGATTAAAAACTATCTCAAAGTCAAGAAAAAGCTCAAAGTCTTTACCAAAGAGTTTAATGTAGCCCTAGGTTGGGTAGGCTTTTTTATGGTTGGAACACTCTTGATGGTACCACCATTAAGTATTTTGGTAAATGTGGGTAATGGTATTAAAGCGATTAATGCTCAATCGGTGGGCATGCCCCCGTTTGGTTATGCTCAAGAGGCAACCCTTAAAGATTTTTGTCGTTTAACCAAGATTGAGATGGTTGATGCTCTTGCTATTTTTAAGGAGCATCACATTGATCTCTCTTCGGCATTAGAGAGTCTAAAAGAGATTGCTCAAAATAATCATACCACTCCTCAACATCTCTATGCACTTATTCGTAATCCTAACTTTAAGCCCACTCTACCACCCGATATTCCCATTGGGATTGCCAAAAAAACTTTTCAAGAGCTTAGTCAAACGTATCAAGTAGATAACGAGAAGTTAGTAGAGTATCTTTTAGCGTATGGCATTAAACTCGATTTAAACCAACACTTCAAAGAGGTTGCCCACCATCATAACCTTCATCCTGCTAAACTCTATGCTATGGTGTTGGCTTCGCAGATTTAGTTTTGAAAGTTTTTAATCACATAAAACTTTTGTTTTGCTTTGGGGAGTAGCCAAAATAGTACTTTGATCTTTTTAGGGCTCAAGCAGAGAAGCTTAGGAGGGGTATAGTCTACTACGGGGTAATCAATCCCACCCTCAAAGAGTTGATTGCATCGTAGAATACGCAGGGCACTTTGGATAAAGGCACGATCGGCTCGATTAAAGCTAAATTGCCACTTGGCATACTCTGAGCAGGTGGGATAGTAGCGACACGAAGCAGGAAGCATTCTCGAGACATATTGATAGGCATTAAGTGGTGCGAGATAGAACTTTTTCACCGAATTACCTTGCCATGATGGATAATGTAAGAGGGAGACATATTGACCGCATGGAAGATGGTAGTTCCATACTTTTTACTGTAAAACTGCAAGAGAATCTTCTGTTCAGTGGGCTCGATTGAGGGGGTGACCCAGCCATTATTGGAGATGACGATCATGTTTTTTGGATTGCCTTGGTAGAGCTCTTTTGAGGTGGCTTCAAAACAGATGGCATTACGATAGGTAACCCCATCGATGGTGTAGTCGGTCACCTCATGTGAAGCAACATAATCAGGTGCCCCATCAAAAAAGAGATCATTGACAATATCTCCTAGCCACTTGGGTAGGGGGTTGTACTCCCCAAAGGGAACCAAAACCGCTTTGTTGGCAACCTGAAAACGCCCATCTTTAAAAATATAGGTAGAGTTTCGATTCACCTTACCATCCCAATAGAGTGCCCCAATAACAATGGTAATCTCATTGGAGAGGGCTTGGAGTTCGGTCATCAGTTGAGGTTGGGTATTGAGAAAAAAAGCAAAGACCGATTCAGGAAAGATAATAATACGTTTATCTTCATTGATGGCACGGTCAATCTTTCGAAAGACCATATCGATATGGTGGGGTTGAAGCTGAGGGTTCCATTTGTCTTGAACGGTGGTCATGGAGTTGGATAGAACAATCCCATGGGTGTCTAACGGAATAGCCTCTTGCCACTTTTGCTGATAGGGGTAGGCTAAAAAAAGTAGTAAGAGGTAGTAGATCTTTTGGGTATGAATTGTAAGTGCAATGCCCAAAAGGGTTAGGGCAAATTGCCACTTTTGAATGCCCAAGTAGCTGTTGGTAAAGACCATCTCAGGTTTGAACCAATCAAAAGCAAAAGGGTGCAGATAAGAGACCAACAAGAGGAGCACAACTTTCATAAAGATCTGAGGTAGAGGGGTCTTTTTCTCTATCCACTCTGATATCCATGCCATTGTCCAAAAGATCAAACCATAGACCGTAGCTGTAAGGATCACACCAATGGGGATTGCCCATGGAAAGCCATAGTTTTTAAAGCTCACACTAATCCACCAAAACCACAATACGCCAATCCCAAAACCACTCCAGAACCAGATTTTTTTGTCGCTTTGAAGCAGGAGATAGAAGGTAAGAATTCCCAGTATTGTGTTGAGTAGATAATTAACAATACCCAGCCAATCGAGGTAGATGGCTCCCGCACTAAGCAGGGCAATGAACAAGCCTGTTGTTATCTTGTTAATGGTAAAATGTTCGCCTATTTTTATATATAAACTCAAAGGATTCCTTATGGAACAACAAGTAGTACAGTTTGTACCACTCATTATATTGTTTGGTATTTTCTATTTCTTAATTATTAGACCGCAGCAGAAGCAGCAAAAAGAGCATGCTGAGATGTTGGCATCACTTAAAAAAGGTGATAAGATTCTTACCAATGGTGGTTTCTATGCTGAAATTGTCAAAGTTGAAGAGGATTTTATCAAAATCAAACTGAACGATACAACCATCGCGAAGTTGGACAAAGCCTTTGTGGCTAGAAAGGTAGAAGCATAAACCATGGGAAAATTAAACTATAGAGTGGTTGTTTTTCTCTTTGCATTTCTCTTTGGGGTGGTCTTTTCGATCCCCTCATTGGTAAACAGCGATGAAGGGAAAAAGATTACCTTGGGACTCGATCTTCAAGGGGGATTACACATGTTGCTCTCGGTCAAGAGTGATGTTGCCGTGGCATCTCGTGTTAAATCCTTGGGAACCAATATTAAATATCAGTTAGAGAAAGCTGATGTTATTTTTGATAATCTCAAGATAAGTGACGGTAAAGTCAGTTTTGAGATCTTAGATGAGGATGATCTGCCAAAGGTCAAAAAGATTCTAGCAGACGAGTTTAAAGGTTTTAAGATTACCGAGCATGATAAAATCTTTGAAGTGAGTCTGACCGATGCCCTAATTGATGAGACCAAGCAAAACGCCATCAACCAAGCGGTTGATACCATTCGAAATCGTCTCAATATGTTTGGACTTGCCGAGCCAACCGTTGCTAAGCAGGGGAAAGATAAGATTCTTGTGGAGGTACCTGGTATCAAGACTGAAGCCGATGAGAATCGTATCAAAGAGCTTATTGCCAAAGCAGCACATCTACAGATGATGGCGGTGGATGAGGCAAGAGCTGCACGTGTGGATAGCATGAGTGAAGAGGAGGCAAAACAGTATGGTGATGTGATCTTACAAGATGTGAGTAATCCCAATCAGAAGTATCTGCTCTATTCGATTCCTATTTTGGATGGTTCAATGCTTATTGATGCCAAAGTGGGTTACGATCAAAAAACCAATCAGCCTCTTATTAACTTTAAGCTTAATGGACAAGGTGCCAAGATCTTTGGTGACTTTTCAGGAAAAAGTGTAGGTAAACGTATGGCGGTGGTACTTGATGGTAAGGTCTACTCTGCCCCTGTGATTCGTGAGCGTATTGGGGGAGGATCAGGACAGATCTCTGGAAACTTTACCCCTCAAGAGGCACATGATATTGCCATTGCCCTACGTTCAGGAGCTCTTTTGGCACCTGTCGAGGTAGAAGAGGAGCGAAGCGTTGGACCAAGCCTTGGAGCAGACTCCATTAAAGCGAGCTCAATTGCTTTGATAGTGGGATTCCTATCTGTTGTTGTCTTTATGGTACTCTATTATGGTATGGCAGGGGTGATCTCCAATATCGCTCTTGTGGCAAACCTCTTTTTGATTTTGGCAATTATGTCACTCTTTGAGGCAACCTTAACCCTACCAGGTATGGCGGGGATTGTCTTGACCGTGGGGATGGCAGTCGATGCCAATGTTATTATTAATGAACGAATTCGTGAGCTTCTGCATGAAGGTAGCTCTATTACTAAAGCGATCGAACAAGGATACAACAACGCCTTTACCGCAATTTGGGATGCCAACGTAACTACCTTAATTGCAGCGGTGGTGCTTTTTGCTTATGGAACAGGACCCATTAAAGGGTTCTCTTTGACCATTAGTATTGGTATTTTGGCTTCGATGTTAACAGCTATTTTGGGAACACATGGGATCTATCAGTGGATTCTTCCAAAGATCGATAAAAAACGACTGGATTTTTGGTTTGGTATTAAAACAGAAGGGGCTAAATAATGGAAGTATTTAAACATAACCAACCAATTATAGGCTTTATGGCAAATGCCAAAAAGTTTGGAATGCTTTCAATGACCTTGATTATTATCTCATTGGGGCTCTTGATGACCAAGGGGCTTAATTATGGGATCGATTTTGCGGGGGGAACCGTGATTCAGGTCAAGTATGAGGGGGATGCACCCATTGAGAAGGTGCGTGCCATTCTCTCCAAGACCAAAGAGTACAGCGATGCGAGTGTAAGCTATTTTGGTTCAGACTCGGAGATAGCTATTCGTACCAAGCAGACCTCTAAAGCTGTAGCAGGCGGGATTAAAGATAAAATTGAATCGCTTCTTAAAGAGACAGGCACCTTTAAAATTCGTGGGGTCGATATGGTCGGCCCTGCGGTAGGAGATGAGCTTCGAACGCAAGGGCTTATGGCAATGTTGCTCTCAATCTTGGGAATTTTGGCATATATTTCATTTCGATTTGAGTGGCGTTTTGCGTTGGCATCGGTGATGGCACTGGTGCATGATGTTACCATCACCTTGGGTGTTTTAGCCCTTTTTCAGATCGATATCAACCTGCCAATTCTTGCAGCGATCTTGACCATTTTAGGGTACTCTCTTAATGATACCGTGATTGTCTTTGACCGTATTCGTGAGGGGATTCGTACCATTAAATCGGTAGAACTCTCTGAGGTCATTGATGAGTCGGTTACCCGTACGCTCTCGCGAACCACATTGACTTCGTTGACCACCTTCTTTGTTGTTTTGACCCTTTATCTTTTTGGTGGAGAGATTCTTAAAGGTTTCTCCTTTACCTTGCTGATTGGGGTTGTGGTAGGAACCTACTCGTCAATCTTTGTGGCATCGCCCATTTTAATGTGGTTAAAATTCTCTATCGAAGAGTTCAGAGCCAAAGAGGCAGAGAAACTTAAGCGTGAAAAAGAGAAAGAGAAGATGCGTGCCATGTATGAACAAGGAACCATCTAACCGATGAATTGGGGTAAAGTATTCTATATCTTCTTTACACTGATGAGTCTGACCACGAGTGTCTCATTTCTTTATGAGTACACTGCGGTGGCACTCTTTGCTGCGGGGAGCATTAACCTTATCTCAACCATTCTAAAGTTGGGGGTAAGAAACCTGCTCTCTGCAGAGCTTTTGGCAGGTTCACTAGTGGCAGACTTACATCTCTTACCTGCTTTTTTTATCTTTCAGTTTGGAGATGGAACACACATTAATTTGGTGGTTGGATTGGTAATTGGAGCGATTATCGCCAATGCCTATACATTGGTGATATCAATTGTGGAGAGTGCCAAGACCAAAGAGGACTTTTAGCCCATAAAGGGGCTAATAGAGACGCTCTTTAACACTTTTGGCAAGTTGATGCACTGCCATGGCATAGTGACTGCTGTGGTTATAGGTGGTAATAACCCTAAAGTTGTGGCTCCCTAACCAGAGCTCATCATAACCTGCACGTTCAAGTTTAATAAGCGAAACAGGACTGTAGGGTACAAATCGTGTACGGGGCTTGATTTTGTATTTTCGCTGAAGTTTAGAGAGCGAGTATTTGGTCTTGTAGCCTGTTTTGAGTCGTTTAAAGCGATAACCACGATATTTGGCACGAACCGCTACTTGTGGAATAGAAGCGTTCCAGCCATTTTGTGCAAAGTAGTTGGCGATGCTTCCAATGGCATCTTCGGGATCCCAAAGATCTTTGTGTCCATCGTGGTTAAAATCCACGGCAAAACGGATATAACTGCTGGGCATAAACTGTCCATAACCCAATGCTCCTGAGGTTGAGCCCATCACTTCGGTTGGATTGAGACCAATATCTCGACTAATAAGCAGAAACTTCTCTAGCTCATCGGTATAAAAGGCGGAGCGTCGACCCCCCATCATCGCTTTGGTGGTGAGTACATCAATAACACGATGCTTTCCAAAGTTGGTACCATAAGCGGTCTCGATACCAATGATTCCTACAATGTACTCCGCAGGAACCCCATACTCTGCCTCTGCACGGGCAAGGGTTTCTCGGTGTTCATTCCAAAATTTAATGCCCCTTTGAATATTTTTCTCATAGATAAAATAACTTTTGTATCGATCCCATGCTCCCCCTTGCACTACACGATTACTGCTACTGCTTCGGGTTTGGGGGATATAGTAGAAGTTTTGTGCCTGAGAGAAGATCTCGTTGAGGTAGTTACGGTCAAATCCATGTTCTGCTACCATTCGATCAATAAATTCACGTAGGGCATAGTTGTCTTGAAAGTCGCCTAAGAGCTCTTGATAGGTGGGCTCTTGGATGCTGGCAATAGGTGCCTCTTCTGTTATGGTTTGGTTGAGCTCTTGGTGGGATGATTGAGATTGTGTATCGATCCCAAGATGAGCATAGTTGCTAGAGGTGTTGTTTTCATGTTTTGGGGCAAGTTGTTCTTGTTTGGTACTACAGGCAGAGAACAGCAACAATGTTAAGGTTAAAGAGTATAGGTTATTTTTCGTCATTAAAAAGATCCTCTGTTTGGTTACGATTAGTAATTGTTTTTAAGATATTATATTGATTTCTTAATGAATTACAAGTGAATTTCAGCTTAAAAATCTTGAGAGAAGCTAGATATTTCGGATCTTAGAGCATATCGTCACACTATCTGTTTTTTTTTATTTTTAGTGGAGTTTTTATTAATAGTTTACATCGATATTTGTATCTAACCGACGATTGGATATAATTCGCCCAATTACTATTGAGATGGAGCAGAGATGAGCTATAAACCCAATGAAATCGAAGAGAAATGGCAAAAAAAATGGCAAGAGTCTGGGGCATTTGAGCCTTTTGATGATACCACATTAGAGAAAAAATATATTCTAAGTATGTTCCCTTTCCCTAGTGGACGACTGCACATGGGGCATGTGCGTAACTACTCCATTGGCGACGCGATGGCACGCTATTACCGTAAGCAGGGTTACAATGTATTGCACCCCATTGGTTGGGATGCCTTTGGAATGCCCGCAGAGAACGCTGCCATCAAGCATGGTCGACATCCCAAAGAGTGGACGTACAGCAATATCGATTACATGCGAAAAGAGTTAGCCACACTGGGGCTTTCGTTTTCCAAAGATCGAGAGTTTGCCACCTGTGATGAGCTCTACACCAAATGGGAGCAGGAGTTTATCATCAAGATGTTCGAATCGGGACTGCTCTATCGTGAATCAACCACGGTCAATTGGTGTGAAGATTGCCATACGGTTTTAGCCAATGAACAGGTCGAAGAGGGGTGCTGTTGGCGTTGTGATAATCCTGTGGAGCTTAAAGAGATGCCTGGGTATTATCTGGATATTAAAAAGTATGCCGATGAGCTCTTAGAGGATCTCAAACTCTTAGAGGGGCACTGGCCCCCACAAGTATTGGCAATGCAGAGCAACTGGATTGGGAAGTCGCAAGGGTTGGCATTTACGTTTGAACTCTCAGATGCATCCAAAGCCAAGTTGAATCATGCGTTTGATGGGTTTGAAGTCTTTACCACCCGTCCTGATACGATCTATGGTGTGACCTATACCGCCCTTGCTCCTGAGCATCCCATTGTTAAAACGTTAATCAACAATGATCTTTTATCGCCTGAGGTAATCGAAAAAATTACTGCAATCTCTAACATGAGTGAAGTTGAGCGTGCCAAAGCAGGTAAAGAGGGGTTTGATCTGGGCATTACGGTTGTTCATCCCCTAACAGGTGAAGCAATCCCTGTCTGGATGGCAAACTTTGTCTTGGCAAGCTATGGGGGTGGAGCGGTCATGTCCGTGCCTGCTCATGATGAGCGTGATTTTGAGTTTGCCACGCAGTATGGTTTGCCCATAAAGTATGTCATTGCAGGGGGCGAAGAGGGCAAAGCCCATACAGGTGAGGGAGAGTTGATGAATTCTGCTGAGTTAACAGGCATGCCCAATACTCAAGCCAAAGAGGCGGTCATTAAGCTCTTTGAAGCCAAAGGCTTGGGCAAGGGAACCACCAACTATAAGCTTCGTAACTGGGGAGTCTCACGCCAACGCTACTGGGGAGCTCCCATTCCTTTTGTCCATTGTGATGATTGTGGATTGGTGCCAGAGAAGCTAGAGAACCTCCCCATTGCTCTGCCTGAAGATGTCGAGATCACAGGTGAGGGAAATCCCCTAGAGAATCACCCCACATGGTCAGCGTGTCACTGTCCAAAGTGTGGCAAGGATGCCAAGAGAGAGACCGATACGCTCGATACCTTTGTGCAGTCAAGTTGGTATCAGTTCCGATACGCCACCCATCCTCGTAAATGGGAGCAGTGTGGAATAGATAAAGCCGATGTCAATTACTGGTTGGGGGTCGATCAGTACATTGGGGGGATTGAGCATGCAATTTTGCATCTCTTGTATGCCCGTTTCTTTACGAAGGCACTAAGAGACTTGGGCTTTATTGAGAACCTTAAAGAGCCATTTGAGAATCTCTTAACGCAAGGGATGGTGCTGATGGATGGGGCTAAGATGAGTAAATCCAAGGGCAATACGGTCGATCCTGATGCTCTGATTGAGAAGTATGGTGCTGATACCGCACGGCTCTTTATTCTTTTTGCGGCTCCCCCTCAAAAAGAGCTAGAGTGGAACGACAGTGCCGTGGAGGGAGCATTTAGATTTATCAAAAAGCTCTACGATCGTCGCACCAAAGTGAGCGAGCGTGATCTACCAAAGATCGATCATGCCAGCCTAAATAAAGCCGAAAAAGAGGCACGACGCAAGGTCTATGAGGCACTGAAACGCTCGGTGGATGTCTATGAGAAGAGTTTTGCTTTTAATACCCTCATTGCTGGGTGCATGGAGGCACTTAATGCCTTGGATAAGCAGGAGAATGCTCAGGTTTGGAGCGAAGGGCTCTATATTATTACCCACCTGCTTGAGCCGATTATTCCCCATGTCTGTGCGGAGCTAAGTGAGACACTCTTTAATTCCAAAAACCTTCAAGGTAAGATCGAAATTTTGCCTGAAGTTTTTGTGCAAGATAGCATTACCTATGCGGTGGCAATCAATGGTAAACGGCGTGCCGAGGTCGAAGTGGACGCGAGTGCTTCTAAAGAGGCAATTATCGAAGCTGCCAAAGCCGTCGTACCCAAGTGGTTGGAGGATAAAACCGTGATCAAAGAGATTGTGGTTCCTAATAAGATGGTCAACTTGGTGGTCAAGTAGGATGATGGGCATGAGAGGGCTACTTTGGGTTATGATCCTCTGGTGGGGTGTTGGATGTGGTTATCGTCCTGCATCGCACTTTGCCCCTAAGGTCTTAGGAGATCGCGTCTATACCGAAGTAGAGGTCTCTCTTTCGGATCCTGAAAACTCTGTTCTCATCAAAGATGCCCTTAACCGTGCACTCTACAGCCGATTTAAAAGTTTAACCACGCACAAAGCAGATGCCAAGAGTCAAATCTATGTTTCGTATGAGTCGATTGACTTTTTCCCCCTACAGTATGATGAGAATGGTTATGTGGTGCAGTATCAAGCCAACATTCATTTGAAGTTCCGACTTATCAAGGGTAACAAAACCGAAGAGCGTCGTATTGTGGGGCGGTATGAGTTTCCGATTCGTCCCTCAGCAATTATCTCGACCGATCTACGTTTTAAGGCAATCGAACAGGGATCTCTGCATGCTCTTGATCAATTTCTTGCCTATGTAGCTGCCAAAGGGTTGATGGATGAGTAGTTGCCCCACCTTTGATGGTTTTCTCTCTCAAAAGCCCCTCTTTTACAAAGAGATCGATCATAAGCGTGTGCATAACGCTTACGCAATTTTAAAACCCCATATTCAACACCCTCGAGTGATCCATCTGGTTGGAACCAATGGCAAAGGGAGTACAGGACGCATTATGGCAACGTTGCTTCATCATGCAGGGGTAAAAGTAGGGCATTTTAGTTCGCCACATATTTTAAAGTTCAATGAGCGTATCTGGATATCAGGAAAGGAGAGCTCGGATGCTCTTTTAGAGCAGGCACATCAACGGCTCTATGGGATTTTGGGGCAGAGAATGAGTGAGGCATTAAGCTATTTTGAGTACACCACACTGCTCGCACTTGTTGCGATGGAAAAATTAGAGGTGATTGTCCTTGAAGCAGGTCTTGGGGGGGAGTATGACGCAACCAATGTGGTCAGTAAGGCACTCAGTGTTATCACCCCCATTGGATTGGATCATCAGGATTTTTTGGGTGAAAGCATCAAAGAGATTGCCCTTACCAAACTTAACTCTATTGAGCAGTGGGCACTTTTAGCTCTACAGCCTTATCCTGAGGTCTATGAGGTTGCTAAGGATATTGCTTCTAAGCGAAAGAGTAATCATCTCTACTTTATGGATAATAAGCAAAATACTGCAATCGTTGAGCTTGCCACAAAAGCTGGCTGGGCAGGATATTTAATAGAGAATGCCCACCTTGCCATTAGGGCATTGGAGCTTTTGTCGCTTCCGTATTGTCTAGAAGATCTTGCTAAGGTGGAGCTCTTTGGGCGATTTTATCCACTAGAGGAGAATGTCACCATCGATGTGGGACACAATCTTTTAGCGGCTGAGGCAATTATCAAGGCACTTCCTCAGCGTTATGGAGAGAACCCTTCGTTGGTATTGGTCTATAATAGCCTTAAAGATAAGGCATACGATAAGATTTTGACTCGATTTAAACCCTACATTAAGCGGGTAGAGATTATCCCTTTAGAGAGTGAACGCACCGTAGATGAGGCGTTGTTGATAGAGCGTTTAGAATCGTTGGAGATTCCCTATTCTATGTTCCATAATATTGAAAAATATGACAACTATCTGGTTTTTGGCTCCTTTTATGTTGTTGAAGCATTTTTAAAGAAGCAAAACTACTTCAAAAATCAATAATAATTGGATATAATAATTGCATAGGTTAACCATTACAAAGGAAAAACAATGGCATTTTTTGGAAAAAAGAAGAAAAAACCATCACCCGTAAGCCAAGCGAGTATTATTATTCCAGGAACCGCAATTAAGGGTGAGATGAGGTGTGAGGGGAACATTCTTATCAATGGTGAATTCGAAGGAGATATCATCTCTCAGAGTGAGGTTGTGGTTGGGAAGACTGGACGGGTAAGGGGAACCATTCAGTCTCAAAAACTGCTTGTTTCGGGTGAGTTTCATGGTACCTTTACAGGTGAGGTGATTGACATTATGCCTTATGGTAAGGTCTATGGTGATGTTAAGGTCAACAATATTGTTATTGAACCCAATGCCGTATTTGAAGGAGAGACCAAGATTGTTACAGGACGGGTTACCCCTGATGGTCACCACTATGGTGCAACCGATGTACATATAGAACAGCCTAAAAAGATAGGATATTAAAAAACGATTTAAATGAGACAATCTGATCTTTATGAGTACCTTCTTTCGCGGAAGGACTCGCTTCAATCGCCTCTTTTGCTAGTCTGTAGCAATGAGAAAGAGGCTCAAAAAATTGCAGACACCGCATCGCTTCTCGATCTTCCCGCTTATACTTTACCTGATCTCCGTGTGGGTGAAGGAGATGATCTTCGTACCTTTCAGGGGGAAATTCATGCCCTAATAGAGTCCTTGCATGGTTTTACGCATCAGCAGGGAGTAAAACTGCTTATTGCTCCCATACGAACACTGCTTTTACCTCTTCCTAAAGCCAACTATCTTGATACCCTTATGTTGGAGTTTGCTCAAGAGCTTGATCTTAATGGGCTTCAATCTACGCTCTATTATTGGAATTATCATTTTGTGGATATTGTAACCCAAAAGGGAGAGGTATCGTTTCGTGGAGATATTGTCGATATCTTTCCTCTTGGAGGGGAGAAGGCGTATCGAATATCGCTGTTTGATAATGAGATTGAGTCGATTCGATCGTTTGATGTTGATACCCAAAAGAGTCAACCCGAGGAGTTGGAGTCCATTACCATTCTTCCTGCACTGCTTTCACTCAATGAGGTTGAGTATGAAGCACTTAAAAGACGCGTTGAGTCGAGTACGCTGGATAGTTTTGTAAAAGATATTGACAGTTTGGGATTTTGGTTTCTTAATGAGTTCGCAGAGAATTATTTGGAAGTATTCGAAGCACTTAGCGTGCGTAATCTAGATGAGGAGCTCGAAGAGATCTATTCTCTTGAGACCCCTTTAATTGATCGATCGGCATTTAATCTACCCCAAATTCCTCCTGCTCAGCGTTATCGTGAGCTTGAGGTGATTAAACCCAATGCCATTATCGCATCCAATCGTCATAAAAAGATCAAAATCATTGCACGTAATGAGTCTCTTGTTCGAGGAAGTGAGCTAGAGAGCTTTGAGGGGATAGCCTTTATTTATAAAGATATTATTGTTAATCTTATCTCCGATGATGAGGTGATTATCTCGTTGAATAAGCCTCAGAAACGTAAAAAGGTTAAAAAGGCCTCTATTATTCTTGATGAGCTCAAAGTAGGGGATTATGTGGTACATGAGAATCATGGTGTGGGGATCTTTCGTGGAGTAGAAAAACGGGTAGTATTGGGCTCAACCCGTGAGTTTGTAGTGATTATGTACCAGAATGAGGATACCTTGCTTATTCCTGTGGAGCATCTTAATACCATCGATCGTTACGTTGCCGATAGTGGTGGATTACCTGTACTTGATAAGATGGGTAAAGCAAGTTTTAAACGCCTAAAAGGCAAAGTCAAAGAGAAGCTCTTTGCCATTGCCTCGGAGATTATTAACCGTTCTGCTCAGCGACACTTACAAAAGGGAATTATGCTCAAGCGGGATCTAGTCGATCATCATATCTTTATGCAAGAAGCGGGCTTTGTCCATACCGAAGATCAAGAGGAGGCGATCAATGCGATGCTTGAGGATATGGCAAGTGGCAGGATGATGGATCGTCTGCTTTCAGCAGATGTGGGCTTTGGAAAGACTGAAGTGGCAATGAACGGGATGTTTATCGCATGGAAAAACGGCTATCAGTCGATGATGGTAGCACCCACGACGCTTTTGACCTCGCAACATTTTAAGAGCATGAAAGAGCGGTTTGCCAAGTATGATATTCGTATCGGTCGGCTTGACCGTTTTACCACTGCCAAAGAGAAAAAAGCTCTTCTTGCAGGGCTTGAGGATGGCTCTGTGGATATGGTGGTGGGTACGCAAGCACTATTAAAAGCCAAATTTAAAAACCTCGCTCTTATTATTATTGATGAGGAGCATAAATTTGGGGTCAAGCAAAAAGAGGCACTCAAGGAGATGGCAATCAATGTTCATCTGCTCTCAATGTCGGCTACGCCCATTCCTCGAAGTCTCAATATGGCACTCTCTCAGGTTAAGAGCTTTTCAGAGATCCTTACTCCACCGCTTGAGCGTCAGGGGGTGCGTACATTTGTGAAGAGTTACGATGATAAGATCATCAAAGAGGCGATCACAAGGGAGCTACGGCGAGGTGGGCAGATCTTTTATGTCTTTAACTCTATTGCCCAGATTGAAGCAAAGCGAAAGGTGCTTGAAGCCTTGATGCCCAAATTGCGTATAGCTGTATTACACTCTAAGATCCCTGCTAAGCAGACCGAAGAGGAGATGATGCGGTTTGAGGCAGGAGAGTATGATGTGATGCTCTCTACTTCGATTGTTGAATCGGGTATTCACATGCCTAAAGCCAATACCATGATCGTCGATGGGGCGGATCGCTTTGGGATTGCCGATTTGCATCAGCTCCGTGGTCGGGTTGGACGTGGGGGAAAAGAGGGGTATTGCTACTTTATGGTCGAGGATAAAGAGCACCTCACGGACGATGCCAAACGTCGTCTTCTTGCTCTTGAATCGCACTCTGAGCTGGGCAGTGGTGCGGTATTAGCCTTTCATGACCTAGAGATTCGTGGGGGTGGGAATATTATTGGTGAAGCCCAAAGTGGACACATTAAACAGATTGGTTACTCGCTCTATCTACGCATGCTGGAAGATGCGATTAAAGAGCTCAGTGGTAAGGTTGAAGAGGAGCAGTTACAGGTGGATATTAAGCTCACCATCGATGCTTATCTTAATGAGGAGCTTATTGAAGAGGATCGTTTACGTCTAGAGCTTTACCGAAGACTTTCACAGTGTGCTTCAACGGGTGAGGTCTATGAGATCGAACAAGAGATCGCCGATCGTTTCGGTAAGCTTGATACCATTTCGCGTCAATTTATTGATGTAATGGTAATGAAGGTCTTAGCACGCGAACAGGGGATTACAAAAGTTGCCAACAGTGGAGAGAAGGTCTTTATTGAGTTTGCTGATCCTTCCAAAGATCGTGTTTTCTTAAAATCTTACAGCAAAGATGATGATGACCTTATTGCTACAGCGATGGGCTATCTTAAAGAAAATGCACATAAATCGATCAAATAGATACGGAAAAAAGTACAAAAGATTAGTAAATCATAGCTTTTGCTAAAATATGTTTAAAGCCCGAAAATTCGGGCATTAAAAAAACTTATCTACACGATTAGCTCACATAATAACGTTATACTGTTGTTATGAAAGAGATATTTTTTATTCCTATTTTTAATATCTCTTTTCATAACATTCATATTTTTTTATCCAAACTCTCTAGGAGGTAGAGAGTCTTTTTTACGAGGGGAGGAGGTCCCTTTTTAAGAAGGAGGGAGTCTATCTATATACCGTGCGTGCGAGATGCCCGCACGGTTGTCTTCTTTTATTATTTTTCTCTATTTTTTATAATTTAGTTTTTTTATTCTGCGATCGCTTGAGCTGCTTTCATCATGGCAATGGGGTTGTGTGCACCCACATAGACAGGGATCGGTTTTTTCCCACACTCAAAGAGCCCATAGACCGCCTCTTGTGCAGAGCGAACAGAGTACTCTACGGTAAAGACACAATCATCTTCTATTTCGGTAAATTGACCCAAAAAGGCAAAGTTTTTCGTACTTTTAGGGATAACCAAGGGGCGATCTCCTTTGGCTCGTGGCATAAAGAGTGAGTCGATAAAGGGCATGGCAGTAGGAATGACATTGATCAGTTTATCGCTCTGAATAATGGGATCCATAAGCTTTGTAATACGAAGGTGATAAAAGAGCTCTTGAAGAATCTCTTTTCCACTGCATTCGCTCATTTTTTTGGGGATATGGTTACCGATCTTATCAGGGTAGAGACCATATCCCCAGAAGATCTTGATCGCTTTGGGCTGATCAGGGAAGTGGGGTTGGCGAGCGATGACAATGGAGAGTAGCCAGTTGGAGTCGGTCATGGTAACAAGCCCTCCTGTTCCGTCGGTATTGCCTGAGAAGTTCTCCATATAATCATGGAAGGTATCATCACGAAGGGTTACGGTAAAAGAGTACCATTTTTGCAGGTCAATCTGTGCACAAAAAACATCAGGATTACCAAAGTGGGGATCTTTTTTAGCCATGCGTCTCCAGAGTTGCCATGCACCCGCTTGGGGTAATCCTTTGAGTTCTGGTGGGGTGTTAAGATCCCCATTATCGGTAGCATCGGTAATGGAGCCGTTGGTAAAAAGGAGGTAATCTTCGGGTCTAAGTCCTATGATGTGGTTCTCTCCCTCTTTTTGGAGATGGAGTGCGGTGGGGCGTTTGTAGTCTCCTTGCTCCTCAAAGTCGATATCGATCACTTGGCTTGAGAGTTGAAACTCTACGCCTTGTTGTCGAAGATATCGCTCTAGAGGCAGTGCAACCGAGTGGTATTGGTTGTATTTGGTACGTAAAATTCCACCAAGATATTTAATCTGGGGCATCAGGTGCATAAAGCGTTTCATGTAGCGACGCATCTCGGCTAGGGAACTCCATGTCTGAAAAGCAAACATACTTGTAAAGATCATCCAGAAATTACTCTGAAAGAACTCCTCTCCAAACCAATCTTGGATGGTTTTATTATCCAAAAATATCTCAGGAGTAAAGAGGAGCTCCATCATTTTGATCTGTTCAAGTTTGGGGATACCAAAAGAGGAGAGATCTACTTTTTCGCCTCCTCTAAGAAGACGGGCTTGTGCATGAGAGATAAAGCGTTCATTAAACTCCATGCTCTCTTGGGTAACACTGATGCTTGGATCATCATAAGAGGGGATATGTGAGAGCAGATCCCAGTAGCATTGGTACATCTTCTCATGCATGCGTCCTCCTCGGATCACATAACCATCACTGGGGTTTCCACTCCCATCAAGGGCACCACCTGTTAGGCTATTTTGTTCTAAAAAAATAATATTTTTAGGCAAAATATTGGCATCTTTAATAAGATAAAAGGCACTGGCTAAACCAGCAATACCGCTTCCGATAATGTAGACTCTGTTGCTTTTGGGCTTCATGATGGATCCTTTTTGTTGATTATAGAGCGGGGAGCCTTAGAAAACAAGAGTCTTTGGGAGTTAATATTTTTTATAAAAAAATATCATAGAAAAGCATACACCAATGGATGCTGTTGTATCTTATTTAAAGTCCGAAAAATAGTGATTTTAAAAGCGTTTTGATCCACAATTTAGCCACATAGAACTGCTATACTTTTGTCATGAGAGAGATATTTTTTTCCTCCTATTTTTTAGTATCTCTTTTCATAACGCATACTTTTTGGTTCACCCTTTACACCGCTGCCACTGGTAAAGGGATGAACCAAAGGTTTACTCTTCTCTAATTTTTGTTATAATCTTTTTATCAAATCCATTTTAAGGAACTACCTTCGTGTTGAAATCACTATTGTTGTTTATGATATTATGGCTTTTTAGTGCCTGTGAAGAGAAGGCAACCCCCGTTATTACTAAATCTCCCAATTTAACTCCTCCACTTAACTGTTTGTCACTCAATAGTATTGACTTGGATACCGAGTTTAATAGCACCTTACAAGAGCTGTATCGTTTTGATCCTAAGTGTCACTGGCATCTAAGTGTTAGCTATAAGCGGAATATTGTCTGCAACAGTTCATACAATGCAATGAGTAAAAACATGGGTAAGTTTCCCAAGAGTTTTATTAAACTAGAGGTACGTCGGGGGATGGAACCGCTTTATAGTTACTATGTGGATCTTTATCATAATGCCAACAGAGAGGATCTTGTTATGGGAATGGAACAACTAAAAAAGGATCTGTTATCAAAATAAAAGAGCGTGGAAAGCATGATTATAACTTTGATATCTTTGTCGAAAAGTTTGAGCGTTCGATCTATGGTACCACGAAAGGAGAATGGCGACTAAAGTTGCTTCAAGAGGATCTTGCATCGTTACATCAAATGGCACCATTGGATATTTGGGATTCAGGGTGTGGATTGGGGCAGATGAGTCTCTGGTTTGCTCAGGCGGGGCATCGATTAACCTGTTGTGATATCTCCTATAAGATGCTAGAAAAGACCAAAGAGCGATTTGCACAAGCCAATCAAGAAGCTCTATTTTATCAAGCTCCTGCACAACAGATGGCACAAGAGCTTCCTCCTCAGGATCTGGTGTTATTTCATGCGGTTTTAGAGTGGTTAGCAAAGCCCCTTGAGACCCTCGATGTGGTCTCTAGTCGGGTCAAGGAGGGGGGGTATCTCTCGTTGCTCTTTTTTAATTATAATTCCATTATCTTTCGAAATACTCTTCGAGGAGGATGGCGACTGGATACATTGATAGAAGATCGATGGTATGGAAAAGGGAAAAAACTAACCCCTCCCCATCCTCAACGTCCCGAGATAATCCGAGCGTGGTTGGAGGATGCAGGCTATGAGATTAAGGTACATACAGGGATACGGGTTTTTCATGACTATCTACCTGATGAGGTACTCAAAGAGACCGATCTCGATGCTTTAATGGCGATGGAGTACACCTATTGTCGAGAAGAGACATTTCAAAACATGGGGCGTTATATACATATTTTAGCACAGAAACGGGGATAACCTAAGATTAATATATTAAGATTAGCTCTTAAAAAAGCAAAGGTAAATAATGAGGGTTGCATGTATAGGAGATATTGTGGGCAAACCAGGAAGGGAGATGCTCAGAAAATATCTACCTCAATTACGCCAAAAGTATGCGATTGATCTGGTAGTTGCCAACTATGAGAATGTTTCGCATGGGTTTGGGTTGACCAAAAAGAATGCCGATGAGCTCTTTGGCTATGGGGTCGATGTTATGACAGGAGGAAACCACTCTTGGGATAAAAAAGAGATCTTTACACTCTTTGATAGCTATCCGCTGGTTCGTCCCATTAACTACCCTGATGGATCCCCAGGTTCAGGAGTGATCGAGCTAGAAGTAGCGGGGAGTCGTGTCGCGGTAGTGAGTGTAATGGGGAACTATACCATGCCGATGTCAGACAACCCTTTTACCAAAATGGATGAGGCTATTAATCAGCTCAATGCCAAGGGGATTACGCATATTATTGTTGACATGCACGCAGAAGCAACCAGTGAAAAACAGGCGATGATGCACCTACTTAAAGAGCGAATCTCTATTCTCTTTGGAACCCATACCCATGTGGGAACTGATGATTTTTCAGTGATAAATGGGTGTGCCTATGTAACCGATATGGGCTTAACTGGGTGTCGTGATCAGGTGATAGGGGTAGATAAAAAGGTGCCCATTCACCGTTTTATGACAGGACTAGGTGGGCATTTTGATATTCCCAAGAAATGTCAGAAGATCCTGCAAGCAATGGTGGTAGAGATTGATCATCAAGGACGTGCCATAGGAGTGGAGAAGATTAAAGTCTACGAAGAGGGGGAGTGGCATAGCGTTGAGGGAAGGGTAGAGAATTATTAATCTATTGTTAACAGATAGTATTGCCTTTAAACGCATTTTGGCTATAATTTCGCCATCAAAATAAATAGGGTTCTCCCTATCTTTAGAAGGATAGACTTTGCAAGGTAAAGTTTGGAAATTTGGCGACAACATCGATACCGATTTGATTATCGCTGCACGCTACCTCAATACCAGTGAGCCAAGTGAGTTGGCAAAGCATGTAATGGAAGATGCGGATCCTGAGTTTGTCTCAAAAATGCAAGAGGGCGATATTATCGTTGCGGGTGAGAACTTTGGATGTGGAAGCAGTCGTGAGCATGCTCCTATTGCACTTAAATCGGCAGGTGTGGCGGCGATTATTGCTCCAACATTCGCCCGTATTTTTTATCGTAATGCGTTCAATATGGGATTGCCTATTTTTGAACTCAAAGAGGCAGATGAGATCCAAGAGGGAGATACCGTGCGTATTGATATGGAGCGTGGTGAAGTAATTAATATTACACAGGCAAAAACTTATAAGTTCACCCCCATTCCTGAGTTTATGCAGGAGCTTGTAGATGCAGGTGGTCTAATCGCTTACGCCAAAGAAGAGATTGCCAAGAAGAGAGGGTAGAAAGATGGGAAGAAATTATAAAATTGGAATCATCAAAGGTGATGGAATTGGACCAGAGATTATTGATGAAGCGATCAAAGTACTCGATGCCCTTTCGGTGAATGTTGGGATCAACTTTGAATACCATGAGATGCTTATGGGAGGAGCTGCCATCGATGAGACAGGTGTGCCACTACCCAAAGAGACAATTCAAGGGGTCAAAAATTGTGATGCTGTACTTTTTGGTGCAATTGGTGGACCAAAATGGGATAATTTAGAGCGTCATCTTCGTCCAGAATCAGGACTTTTGGCTCTACGAAAAGAGATGGGAACTTTTGCCAATCTCCGCCCCGCAATGGTTTATGATGAGCTGGTGAATGCCTCTACTCTAAAGCAAGATGTTATTAAAGGGGTTGATATTATGGTGGTTCGAGAGTTAACAGGTGGGATCTATTTTGGTCAGCCTCGTGAACTGCTCGAAGATCGTGCCTATAATACAATGATCTATACTCGTGAAGAGGTCGAGCGTATTGCCAAAGTGGCATTTGATATCGCCATGAAACGAGATAAGCGGGTATGTTCGGTGGATAAAGCCAATGTACTCGAGGTAAGTCAGTTCTGGAGAGAGATCGTCATTGAGGTCTCAAAAGAGTATCCTGAAGTTGAGCTTACCCATATGTATGTAGATAATGCTGCCATGCAGTTAATCCGAAATCCCAAGCAGTTTGATGTGATCTTAACAGGCAATATCTTTGGGGATATTCTCTCTGATGCGGCAAGCATGTTGAGTGGTTCGATTGGTCTGCTTCCTAGTGCTAGTACAGGTGAAGGGGTGGGGCTTTATGAACCGATTCATGGATCGGCTCCCGATATTGCAGGACAGGGAATTGCCAATCCTTTAGCAACCATCTCAAGTGCTTCGATGATGTTGCGGTATGCTCTAGGTGAAGATGAAGCTGCCAATAAGATCGATGATGCAATCAAAAAGTCGTTGGCTCAGGGGTACCGTACAGGTGATCTTGGTGCTTATGATGCCAAAGAGATCTGCTCCTGTTCTGAGATTGGTGATATTATTGCCAAGTATGTCTCTAAATAGTACACTCTTCTCTTCCAAGAGATAATACAATCTCTTGGAAGCTCTCTTCTAGATAAAATAGTTAAATAAATTTAAGCTATACTATAAAAAATCACTTCAAGGAATTGTCTATGCAAAAAATTATCTACTGGGGGATAGTGGTGCTCTTTTTGGGCTGTGGTGGTGGAGGTAGCAGTAGTTCAGTTACTTCTGAACCCTATAGCTCGCTTAACCTCTATGAAGATGCCCAAGATGGTAGCGTAGAACGCTGGAGTGTTCGTGTGGGTGAAGAGGGGGATGTTGAGAACCTTTTTGATGAGGAGATTCAGAGTCGTGTGATAGAATTTGGAGCAGGTGGTTCCTATATGATTGGTGCCACAGTAGGAGATCAGGCGTGGGGTGATACTGAGAACTTTACCATCTCTTTTAAACTCAACAGTGGGCTTAAAGAGACCATCTATGTATTGGTCGATACCCAAGAGGGGGCACGAAAGCTTTTTTACCGTACTGATACCCCAACACGAGGACTCAAGCATAGTTTTATTGGAGGAATCCATCACGGTTTAGGAAGTTCGCTGACCGATGGACGATGGCGAATCCTTACCCGTGACTTGGTTGCTGATCTTCATGATGCAGAACCCAATAATCAACTTTTGCGTGTTAATGGTTTTATCCATAATGGAGGAGAGGGGAATCGATTGGATGATCTACTACTCTATGAGCCCATTAAAGAGGAGTATCTGGATGCAGAGCAGTTTGTAACAGATCATTTTGTGCTGGATCTAGACGATGATCGTCACAATATATTGCAGTGGCGTTTTAAGGATTTTGGTGATGAGCCTCGGATTATGAGTGCCGATCCTGATGAGCGTGGTACGGTACTCGATCCCGAGGCATTTGAGTTTCGTGTGGTTGTAGATACCCTAGAGGGAGAGCGGGATCTGGTCTATCGTCTGGGCATGGAGGATCTTGGTATTATTGAAGAGGGGCATGCCATTGAGCATGCACTGGGTGATGATCGTACCATTGGATCTGTCTGGGCAGGAGATGATCCCATGAATGAGCTTGGTTTATGGCAACATGTCACCAGAGATCTAGAGGAGGATATCCGAGACTTTGAACCTCAAAACCGACTCTTGAGGGTACGCCGTTTTGAGGTAAGCAATCGTGGTCGAATTGCAGATGTGGTAATGTTTAGTTCGCCTTTCTTCCAAAGATCAGCACCTTAAAGAATCGGCTTGCCCAGATACCAAAGAGTACCAACCATACCGTAATGGTAATATCAAACCAGAAAAGAAAGTTCCATCCTAATGCGGTGATAATCGAGGTCATCAATCGAGCAATCACCACCACTTGCGTCCAGTAGAATAGAATGGTACTCCAGCGGTCAGCAACCACAGGTGCTCCTGAGTGTCCTAGTGTAACGCGTGTTCCAAATCCAATAAGAATGGTCAAAACAAACCCCATCATTAGTGTGTGCATGTCTAAAAAGAGAAAGTTACTATCTGTAAAGAGTGCAATGAGGTTGCTTAGCCCCGAAAGAAGAAACGCAATGGGAATCCAAAAGAGTGCAAGATGCAAAACCCACAGCAGGGGATTGGGATTAGGAAAAGGAAGATCCCATGAGACCAGATGAGTACCGATAAGGTACATCAGAGCAAAATCGGCAATAAACGAGAGGTGAGGATGGATGCTTTCTAAGAGTACATGCCCCCCTAAGAGTAGTGAAACCATTACAAGAAGATTGGGATCTTTTTGAACATCACAACGGGAGAAGAAGGGAACCATACGTTGAGCCACACTAAATGCAACCAAAAAGAGATAGAGATAGACCCCCACAAGATTGCTAAAGTGAATCAAGGCAGGGATCTCCCAGAGGTATCCCACCACCAATAGAAGATGGGCTACCCCCCCAAATGCCATCCCGATAAGAATCCATCGAAGGTCATGTTTATCGGGCATAATGGAGGCTTTGTAGATTTTTCGTAAGATGTTGATTGCCAATAGGTGACCTATAAGGGTAATGACCACTCCCATCCCCATAAAACTACTCCAGAGTGTAATGCCCAAAAAGATTAGCAACGATCCTACTGCAAAGGGAACCAGAATGGTTAAGTAGACGATCTGTTCAATCGGTGGTGTAGCAGAGAATCGTGGATAGGTCGTAAAGAGAAATGCCAAAAAAGCAGGGGTAAAAACCAGATAGAGTAGGGAGTAGGCATGATAATCTTTGGGGACAATCTCTGTAGTAAGGATGCCTTTGAACAACAACATAAAGATAAACATTGAGAGTATGGCATTGATAAACCCCAAAACAAAAAATGGTTGGTGAGGTTGCGAGAGAAAGTAGTGATTTTTCATAGTATCCCTTTTGGTATAATAAAAGGGATTATACTATGAAAATAGTTATATTAAAATTGCTTCTGTAAAAAGGGAATAATCTGCTTTTTACGGCTCATGACCTTGGGTAACCAGACCTGTTGGTTCTCGAGTTTAACATTAAAAGCATTTTCGATCTTTTGAGGTTCATCGCTTAGTACCAAGAGTTGGGTACCCTCTTGCATGATATCAGTCAGCATAAGTAGAACTGAGTGTCGATTTCCCTCCTCTTTGAGAGATTGCATCGCTTCAAAAAGCTCCTCCTTCATCTGGTCAAAGACACTTAGATCTACCACTTCAAGTTGCCCCACACCGATGGTATTATTACCCATGTTAAAGTCTTTAAAATCTCGTAGAACAAGCTCTTCTTTAGTGGCATTGAGTACGTCAGATTTGACCACAAACATCTCCATACCAAGGGCTTTGTAATCTTCTATACCTGCGATTTGAGCCAGCTCTTTACAGGCTTTGGTATCCTCTTTGGTGCAGGTAGGCGACTTAAAAATAACCGTATCACTAAGAATGGCACACATCATCATTCCTGCAAGATTTTTGGGGATGGTGATACCATAGTAGTCAAACATCTGTTTAACAATGGTATTCGAACACCCCACAGGTCGTACCCACATCTCGAGAGGGCTATCGGTGGTAAGATCACCAAGTTTATGGTGGTCAACAATGCCTAAGATGGTCGCTTGATCAATATCTTTAGGGCTTTGGGATCGTTCCATAAAATCGATTAAATAGACCGACTCACCTGCATAAGAGGTCTTAAGTAGGGGAGCTTCATAACCAAATCTCTCTAAAATAAATGCAGTCTCAGGGTTGATCTCTCCTTGTCGGCTAGGGGTGGTCTCTTCACCTAGTTGCTGTTTAAGATACGAAAGTGAGATCGCCCCAATAATGGAGTCCGAATCGGGAGTGGTATGTCCAAATACGTAAGTTGCCATGCGGTTTCATCCTTTGATGGAAATTTTGGGGAATTATAGCTATTGAAGTTTAAAGTCGATATTAATGTGGATATTTCGCATGGGAAATTGAGTTAAGAGTTTAGAAGGAATACTCAGTGGTGAACTCTTTAGTAACGATTGACGAGCCGCTTTTCGTAGAAGATGTGCCCCTCCTTGAGTCTGAATATCGGTAATCTCGCCATTGGCTAGAATGGTAAAGGTCAGATGAACACGCCCTTGAATATGGCGACGTTTGGCTTTGGTTGGGTAGCGTTTATTGGTGTAGATGGTGTTGCGTACATTGTTTAAAAATGCTTTTTTTAAAGCCGTTAGATCAGCTGTTGCAGATTTGGTCTGCGGGAGTGTTTTTATGGGTGTTGTGGAGTGAACGGGCTGGATGGGACTGGTGGTTGGTTGATACTTTGGTGGTATGGGTGCGACTGGGGTGGTGATGGGTGTCTCTATAGGGGTGTTAACCTGACGCTCATGGGTAACTAAAGGAGCTTGAGGAACGACTTTGGGTTTAGAGATAGGTTTGGGTTTTGGATGTGGTTTGTGTTTATGAGGTTTTTTGGGTTTTATTCGTTTGGTTTTTCTTTTAGGTTTTTTGTGATGTTTGGGTTTATGCTTCTTGGGTTGAACTTTTGGGACTTTTTTGGATGGCTTTTTTACTACTTTTGGTGCCGAGGGGAGAGGTGGGACTACCGCAGGTATAACAGGTAGCGGAGTGGCTTTTGGTTTTTGAATGGGTGGGTTGATAAGGGCTATCTTCATAAGCTCTTCTGTAGATTGGCGAGGCTTCTTGGGCGGAAGTACCCTATTGCTAAGTTGAACAACAGCCCAGAGTATCCCCCCATAAAGAAGCAAAGAGAAGAGCAGAGAGAGAGGATAGCGACGCTTAGTCATTTTTAGTAATAATCCCTAAGTTCTCATATCTGTTTTTTTTGAGAATATCGAGTAGAAAAACAAATTTTTCAAATTGAGCTTTCTGGTCACAATAGAGGTGAATGGGGGTTTTTTTATCGTGTTCTAAAAGTCGTTTCTCTACCTCCTCTTTGGGGACTTTGAGTTTATCAAAGAAGATCTCTCCATCACTTTTAATAGAGATCTTTAGCTCTTTTTCAACCTTCTCTTTGGTTGCAGAACTAGAGGTTGGAAGATCGAGTTTAATTACACCTGTCTGGATAAATGAGGCGGTGGTGAGTACAATCACCAACAGTACTAGCATAATATCGATAAAGGGAACAACATTAATGGAGTCAAATTTCTGTTGTCGACGCATTAGCGTTCCTTTTGGTGAATCACCCATCGGGTAAGCAGAACTTCAACTTTTCGGTTTAGGTGGTTATAAAAGAATATGGCAGGAATGGCAACAACCAATCCCATGGCGGTTGCTTTTAGTGCAAGTGCAAGGGAGGTCATGATATTTTTAACATCCATCTCACCCGTCTGTCCTAGGGTATAGAAGGTAATAATAATTCCCAATACGGTTCCAAGTAATCCAATATAAGGAGCATTCGCACCAAAACTTGAGATAACAGAGAGATTATTGGTTAGGTCAATCTCAAGTGCCTCTTGAGTTCGGTACTCCTCAACCCGTACCCCTCGAAAAAAGAGAAGGCGTTCTATCCAGAAAAATAGGGTTAAAAAGCTCATGAATCCAAGCAGTCCAAGGACTCCATAATCGACAATATCCCGCATCAGTGCAATATCAATATTCATATTCATCTACGTATCCTTCATCCTCTATGCTAGAGTTATACTATAATAAAGGTATTATAATGAAAATAGATGAGAGAAACGTAAGTTTTAGTCCAAGAGGGGGACAAAGCGATCGCTTTGTCCAAAGGAGTGTCTAAAATACCTATTTAAAGAGATCTGCAAGTGCATCGATGCTGGTGGTTTTCTCTTGTTCGTGGTGGTGATTGCTATCACTTTTGCGTTCGCTAATGCCTGCAATCTCATTAAGCTCAATGCTGTAGCCTGTTAGCATGGAGGCGAGACGAATATTAATTCCACTCTTTCCAATGGCTTTGGCTTTTTGGTCACTGGTAATATTGACAAGTGCTTTTTTATTTTTTGGATCGACTATCTTTAGGCTCTGTACAATCGCAGGTGAGAGTGCACGGGTGATGAAGACTTCAGGAATAGGAGAGTAGTCCACACAGTCGATGTTCTCTCCCATTAGTTCATTGCTCACTGCATTGATCCTTACCCCTTTAACCCCTACGGCTGCACCAATAGGATCGATGTTGGGATAGTCAGTTTTAAGTGCAATCTTGGCACGTTGTCCTGGGATTCTAGCGGATGCAACAATCTCAACGGTCTCATCGGCAATCTCAGGCACCTCTTTTCGCATAAGCTGTTCAAGGAATTTAGGCGAAGTTCGGGTCAACTCAAGGAACATACCAAATTCAGGATCGATGCTTACATAGCGAAGAAGTGCTTTGACTGTATCACCTACTTTGAATTTCTCCCCTTTGATTCGGTTTCGTTGGCTTAAAATCCCTTTGAGTTCACCAATCTCAACAAAGGTGTTCTCTTTGTCATCGATACGGTTGACAGTTCCTATCATAATGGTACCGACTTTCTCTTTGTATTTTTCAAAGAGGTCTTGTTCTACACGACGTTGAATATGGTATTGAAGTTCTCTAAAAAGGTTATGTGAAGCGGTACGTCCATGCTCTTCAAGGATAAAATCACTTCTTAACTGATCGCCAAGTTCGATATCGTTACCATACTCCTCTTGAGCTTCCGAGAGTGAGATCACGCTATCGGGCTCTTTCTCTAGGCGTTCATCATCATCTTTGACCACTGTAACAATCTGTTCGACATGATAGTCTTTGCGATCCATATCTACAGTCGCTTCAAAGTGAGAGGTGGGAGAGGTACATCGTTTGGCAGTATTGACCAATGCCTCTTTAAATGCGTCAACGGCAGATTCAAGAGAGAGGTTCTTCTCATGTGCCATCGCCTCGATAATATCAACAATCTTTTCCATAATATATGTCCTTCAAAAAAAACTTAACAACGATTAAACTAAACAATGTGTTACAAAAGTGTGTGAATTTGTCGGTTGCTAGAAGAGTTGAATTATAGCTAAACTTACCTTTAAGTAAAATGGGTATAATAATTTTAAACATAAACACAACATATTATATATATTTTAAGGAATGGAACGAAGATGAAATTGAAACTAGCAAGGCCTTCTGTCTCAGCAAAACCAAAGATGATCGAGTTGTCTAAAATCGAAGAGGATTTGGAGAAGAAGTCTATTTTTTACTTTGACAAGGAGAACTCTCATAAAGATATGAAAGCACTCATGGAGTACTTTGAGGATAAAGAGTTTTCTGTCTACATGAGAGAGGTAAAGTTTGGATTAAATGAAGATGAGTTTATCTACGAAATTCATATTGTGAAGTAGGTAAATTAACGTTAATGAAAAAACTATATATAGAGACCCTTGGGTGTGCTATGAATGTTCGCGATAGCGAACACATGATTGCGGAGTTGAATCAAGAGGAGCCTTATGAGCTAACCGATAAGCTCAATGAGGCAGATCTGATTATCATTAATACTTGTAGTGTCAGGGAAAAACCCGTCTCCAAACTCTTTTCGGAGATCGGGGTATTTAACAAGTATAAAAAGAGCTCCGCGAAAATTGGTGTAACAGGGTGTACGGCATCTCATTTGGGAAAAGAGATCATTAAGCGTGCTCCTTCGGTGGACTTTGTATTGGGTGCAAGGAATGTCTCCAAACTCTCTAAGGTGCTTAAGCAGAAGCATGCGGTAGAGGTGGATCTTGATCATGATGATAGTACCTACACTTTTGGTGAGTATCGCACCAACCCGTTTAAAGCGATGGTAAATATCTCGATGGGATGTGATAAGTCATGTACCTACTGTATTGTCCCAGCAACACGAGGTGATGAAGTCTCCATTCCTGTACATTTGATTCTGCAAGAGATAGAAAAATCTGTAGCGACAGGTGCTAAAGAGGTAATGCTCTTAGGACAGAATGTCAATAACTATGGTAAGTACTTCTCCGCCGATCAAGAGCCATGTAACTTTACAGAGCTTCTTCGAAAAGTGAGTAGAATCGAAGGTTTAGAGCGAATTCGTTTTACTTCACCACACCCACTGCATATGGATGATGAGTTTTTAGAGGAGTTCGCCTCGAATCCAAAGATCTGTAAACAGATTCATGTTCCTCTTCAGAGTGGTTCAACCCGCCTACTCAAAGCGATGAGACGTGGTTACTCCAAGGAGTGGTTCTTGAATCGATGCGAAAAGATTCGTAGGCTTGTTCCTGAAGCAACCATCTCTACCGATATTATCGTGGGCTTTCCCGATGAGCGGGATGAAGATTTCGCAGATACCATGGATGTCTTAGAGCAGGTACGGTTTGAACAACTCTTTTCGTTTAAGTACTCTCCTCGTCCTCATACAGCTGCGGCAACCTATGAGAACCAGATTCCTGCGGAGATCGCTTCGGAACGTTTAACACGACTTCAGGCTCGACATACAGAGATTGTAGATGAAGTAATGTCGGCACAGTTGGGTAAACTGCATCAGGTCTATTTTGATGAGCTTAAACCCAATGGACGTATCTCGGGACGGAGTGATGATGGTAAACTCTTCTTTGTTGAGGGTAGTGAAGATCTTTTAGGAAAGATTCGTACCGTTAAAGTGACCAAAACATCGCGTGGTGCACTTGATGGAGTACTGCTTTAGTGTCAAAACCAAAGCAAAATTGGCGTAAAGCGGTTGGTCGATGGTGGAGTGCACTGCTTGTTCCTCCGTTGATCTATCTGCTGATGCGTCTTCTTTGGTGGAGTTATCGTAAGAAGTATCATTTTGTTGATACCCCTATAGAGGATCAGTGTATTGCCGTGACTTGGCACGGAGAGCTTCTCGTCTCTCCTCAGGTCTATAGAGCACTACGTCCAAAAAATAAAACATCAGCGATTATCTCTCAACACTTTAATGGAGAGCTTATTGCACGTGTTTTAGGTTTTTTTGGGATTCAAGCCCTTCGGGGATCCTCTCGGCGAGGAGCTAAGAGTGTGCTTATAAATGCCATTAAAGCGATCAAAGAGGGAGAAAGTATTATGATTACACCCGATGGACCTCGTGGTCCTCGTCACAGCATGAGCGATGGAGCCGTGGCACTTGCTCTGCGTTCAAAACTTCCCATTATGATTGTCAACTATCAAGCCAATAGCTATTGGCAACTCTCCAGTTGGGATCGTTTTATTATTCCAAAACCTTTTGCAAAATTGGATATCTATCATCAAGTAGTTGAGCTAGATGGGTCTACCAAAGAGGAAGCAAAAGAACATCTTCTTGCAGTAATGAACAGCTATTCTCTCTAAAATAATTAAAAAAATAATTAATTTTTTCTTTCAAGCTTAATTTAATATTAAACTTAATATTATTTGAAGTCCTAAATAAAGAGTCCATATAATGTGAGAAGATAGCGCTTTGAATTGAATATAAAAAAATAATAAATAACATAAGCTGTTAATTATGCAAAATAGGTTATACTCCAATATGATTAGTTTAAATAAGAAGATTAATCTATTTTTATAGAGGGAAGTTCATCTTCTCCTCTATAGACTATATACTTAAAAATTAAAACAGCAAAAAAGCACAAGAGATCAAGGTAGGGTATTGCTCCCTATCTTTACTGAACTTATTTATAAGGTAGGAGTTAAATTATGAGTAATCACAAGCAGTATGTCACCATCACACACTACAAAGAGAGAGAGTTCTATTTTCTAAACTATGCGATTCAGACACCTGAAGGGTTTATCCCCAAAGAGATTGAGCAGTTTCATGAGAGTGATAAGCGAAAGTTTATTGAGCGTATTCGTGTAATACAGTCACAATATCCCAATAATCAAGTGGTTTCGATCTCTTTGGTTGCCAAGCAGTCAATTAGTCAATTCGAAGATCGAAATCGTGCTTCTGCTGAGATCTTCAAGAATAACTATGTGATTCAAGAGAATATTGATGTTGGTGATATCCCCACAACACTCTATTTTTCTCCTTTTGCTATTCTCTATGAGCAGTTCAAAGAGGGGCTAACCGATGAGTTAAAACTTTTGATTGGTTATTTTGATCGCAAACTCTTTATGATGTTTGCGACCTCAGATCGAATTCATCAGAGTTGGACAATTGGAACACGTGGTTTAACCGAAAAACAGATTGCAGAGCGTGTCTATAAGAGTATGCAAGCATACTATAAGATCTCATACAGTTTTGCTGATCATTTAGAGATGTTGGTTTCGGATGACTCTCCTAAACTCTTGAAGGTTTTAAGAGAAGAGCTCTCTTTACACATTACATTGACACAAAACAGTATTCATAATCTTTTGCACCACATGGCAAGCAGTGATGCCTTGGCAAAAAGCTCATACATTAAGTCCTATAAAAAAATTGAGTATGTTATGGAACAGCCGAATAGCTCCGCTACAGCGGATCCATCATCAGCGTCTGTGACCTATTCACGTACGCCATTGGGAGATGAGAATCTTTCAGATATTAAACTCAATACCCAAGCCAAAGAGGGATTTATCTCAAAGCTCAAAACACTTTTAGGTGTTGGAAGCTCTCCTGCACAGATTTTGGCGGCGTTATTGCCACTCTTTGTAGTGTTGGGCATGGGTGGATTTTTTACAATGAAAAACAGAACCATTGTCAATCAGCTCAATAAAAAAGAGCTACAGATTGAGGCACAACAGTCCAATTTAAAGTTGGCACAAGTCTCTGAAGGGATCTTTCATGCATTGGGTAAAAATGCAGAGCTTAAAGAGGGAATTATCTCAACCCATGGAGTTGAGTTGCGTGGTTTGGTCTGGGGGATTGAACCACTTAAAAAGAGCCTTAAGCAGCTCTACAGTAATGGAGAGTTCAATATTAAACCATTAGAGAATTTTATGACAGAATTTACATTTAAATCTAAATAAAGAAGAGAGTTATCAAAGATGAAAAAAATAAAATCAATATCACCAATGACCAAACTGTGGTTTCTCATTTCGTTGTTGGTACTGGGGTTGTGGGTTGTCCCTACCATGGTATCTTTTTATAAAAATCAAAAAATATACAACACCAAAACAGCACTTTTAAATAGCTTGGATCATCGGGAAGGGGCACAGCTTGAAGCAAAGCCTTTTCACTCTGAGGTCTTTCGACAGGATGCCGAGGAGTATTTTGATAAAGTAGAGGTAAGTTCTGTAGAAAATGATGATTATGAGGTTATCGTGCATGTAAAACAGCAAGACCTTAATACTTTTCATACCTTTATTAAGAACTTATCCATGGATTATGCCATTAAGATTGAGAATGAAGAGCTTATCTATCGAGATATCAATGGAACCATGTCGGTTAAGATGATTGTAAAACCACTAAGTTAGGATCTAGACCAATATCATAGAGATAGCCCCGTACTTTGGGAGGGATCTTTGCCACTCGACACGCCTCTTTAAACTTTTTGGGCATGGGGATGGGGCGATAAGGGGCAATAAAGATACGTTCTTTTACCACCTCTACTGCCCAGATACCACCTAAGACTATGGAGTTGTTCTCTTCAATCTCCTGACGTTGACCTGCTGAGAGTAAGTAACCTAAACGCTTAAGATAGCGATCGATCACCCGTACTCGAAATGAAGATGCGTGTGGTTTGAGAATATAAAATGCTTGATGTTGGTAGCACTCTTTATGGTCTCCTTGAAGTGCTTTTTTGTCCTCCAAGAGATACTCAAAACTCCGAGCAATCCCTTTAGAATAACGTTGAATCAATTTATTTGCTAGATGTTTACGAAACCAGTTTCTCTCATGTTTTTCATCTTGATTGCTTGCATCTAGAAAGTAGCGATTGCCTCTCTTATTGAGGTAGTTTTGGAGCTCTTCTTTACTGTGATGCAGAAGTGGACGTAAGAGATGATAGCCTTGACGTTGAGCGATTGGCTCTAGCCCTATCAGCTCAACAGCACCTGCTCCTTTGCTCAGACGCATTAAGAGCCATTCAAGTTGGTCATTGAGTTGGTGAGCGGTCAGAAGATTTTCATAGTAGTGTTCTTGAATTATCTGTTCAAAAAAATGGTATCGAAAATCCCGTGCACTCTTTTCAAAATTCCCCTCAAATCGAGGTGCCTGTGCAAGATGTATTTGGAGATGATATCGCTTTGCCAATGCCAAAGCATACGCCTCCTCCTCTTGTGCCTGTTGGCGTATACCATAATTAACCAGTGCAATATCAAATGGTATTTTATTTTCTATAAGTAGAAAAAAGAGTGCACAAGAGTCTACTCCAGCAGAGAATGCCAGCAGGTTTTTCCCCTTTCTTAGTAGATCAAGGGTCAAAGGGTGAAGGGTAGGGGTGTGGTTCTCTTTTTGGGTTCTCATTTTAGCAGATCAACCAGTTTTCCATCTCAAAAACCTCTTCGCTACAGGGCATACTTCGCCATCCTGCACTCTCTAGGTACATCATTTTTCCTCCAAAGTAGCCCACGATGTATCGCTCTTTATAAAAGGGGTACATTCCTCCTTTGAACATGGTAAAAATATCTGCAGGAGTTTTTGGGTGGCTGTAGCCCTCAAAATCATAGCTGTGTAGCATGATAATAGCATGATGCAAAAGCTCATCACGGATAAGTTTACTTGAGAGCAGGTAGTAGCTAGGATAGCTAAGTGGTGGTTCAGGGATCAGATCAGCGACATAGAGTCGCTCTTTTTTAGGTGGGTACATTAGGGCAGTTGTCGCACAAGTCGTCCCAAGAGTCTATCGCCAACCCGCTCGGTCACTTCGAGTTCATACAGGGCACCAAAATAGATCTCTAAATCAGCAGGATCATTGACCAGAATATCTCCATCAATCTCTTTTGCCCAGAGGGTTGGGCGTGCGGATAGAAGATACTCATGCTCGTCACTTTCACCTTCGAGGATGACACGGATGGTTTTGCCTACCATTTTATCCAGTGAGGCAATTGTGCTCTCTTGGGCAATGGCTTCGAGAATATTAACCCGCTCTTCGATGATCTCATCGGGGATGGGTTCCATCTCAAAAGCAGGAGTGCTCTCTTCGTTGGAGTAGTAAAAGACATTAAAACGGTCAAACTGAAACTCTCGCAAGAACGCACATACCCGCTCAAACGCTTCATCACTCTCCTGAGGATGCCCTGCAATAATTGAGGTACGAATAAATGCTCCCTCTTTAGACTTCATCTGCTCAAGCAGTTCGATGGTCTTCTGCTCTCCAAAGCCTCGTCGCATAATTTTGAGCATTCCATCATCAATCTGCTGAATGGGCATATCGTAGTAGGTTTCAAAGATTGAAGAGTTAGCAATGGCATCAATAAGGGCTTTGGTGGTGGTACTAGGATAAAGGTACAAAATACGGGCTACCTTGACCCCATCGATGGCCTCAATGGTTTTAATAATTTCAATGAGTCCATCTTTTAGTCCAATATCCCGTCCATAGCTTGAGGAGTCTTGGGAGATAAAACTAAACTCATAAAAGCCCTGAGCAACAAGATTACGTACCTCTTTGGCGATAGATTCGAGGGTACGGGAGTGGAGTTTGCCCTTGAAACTTGGAATGGCACAAAATGAGCAGGTTTGGTTACACCCTTCGGCAATTTTGATGTAGGCATGGGTATTGGAACCTGTAATGATACGAGGTGCATCTTCATGAGCAAGATAGACCTCGGGAGAGAAGGTAGAGCGTCGCTCAGCGATGAGCTTATCGATCTGTTCATAATCCCCAACACCTGTAAAGATGTCTACTTCAGGCAACTCTTTTTGGAGCTGTTCACGGTAGCGTTCGGTTAGACATCCACTCACGACAAGCAGAGAGTCTTCTTTGCGTACTTCATGCAGATTTAAAATGGTATTGATGCTCTCCTCTTTGGCCGCATCGATAAACCCACAGGTATTGACAATAATCACATCCGCAAGGGTTGGATCATCATGGATCTCATACTCACGAAGGCGACCAAGCATCACCTCGCTATCGACAAGGTTCTTGGTACAGCCGAGGCTAACAAGGTGTAGTTTTTTGGTTGACAAATGGATTCTCCCATGTTTTTATTTGGGGAGAATTGTATCAAATTGGTTGTTAAAGGTCTATTGTATTGTACTCTTTTAAAGAAGCCTCTCCCACTCAAATTTGGCGATATTTCTATCCTCTTTTGAGAACTCTATTCCTATTAGTATGATCTCTTTGGCTCTATCCATATATTTTTCATAATATTTTTTCTCTTTTATCTGTTCTAGGGCTTTAGCATCTTGATTTTTATTATTAACCACTTTAAACTCTATAATATAGACTTGACTCATATCAGGCGTAGCAATAGTAAGGTCGATGCGTCCTAAGTTGGTAACATCTTCAGCAATAAACTCAATCCCCAACCCTGCAAAATAGGCATAAATTACATTGGCATAGTACCCTTCATAGTTTTGCATCTGATTTTTTCTATAACTATCATTGGGCAACATAGCAAAAAGCTGACGAATGGCACTTTCAAACTTTTTCATATCTTTGAACTCAATGGCATCAAAGATGGGATTTTTTTGCAAAATATTATCGGTTAAAAGGTAACGATAAATCCTTTCATTGAGGGCTGTTCGTACTTCCAAATTGGGATAACCTAACTTAAAAAGGCGTTGATTAAATCGTGTTTTTACCTCTTGAATAGTCAAATAACCTGTTTGAAAAAGGAGTGTTTCTATTTTTATATCATCGACATCAAAACTACTAATATCGGTCTCACTCATATAGAGATTTTCCAAATTAGGCAAATAATATCTCTGCTCTTTTAAGAGTTGAATCAAAAAACTTGGACTTCCTGTCTCAAACCAGTAGTGACCATAGATGTTTCCTTTGGAGAAAAAGAGCAAAATATCAAAAGGGTTATAGACTCCTTCTCCCAAGAAGTTATAACCGTTGTACCACTTTTTGAGTTCATCCAAATCAACCCCATTTAAACGTTCAGTAAATGACTCTTTTATATTATTATGCGTATAGCCACAAATGGTGGCATATCGTGCATCTAAGGATATATCTTCTAAGTTATTTAGTCCACTAAAGAGACTTACTTTTGAGAATTTACTCACACCTGTTAAGAATACAAACTTCAGATATTGGTCACTCTCTTTAATAATAGAGTAGATATTTTTAAGTCGATTTCTTATCGCTTTTGATAGCTCTTTATCGGTGATATTATCAAGAATAGGTTTATCATACTCATCTATCAATATGACTACTTTTTGATGATGCTTTTCATAAGCTTTTTCAATAAGGTCTAAAAAACAGTTTTTGATATTATCTTTATAGTCACACTCTAATTTTAATCTCTTTTGATTTTCATGAATCAGATATAAAATAGTTTGGTCTAACTCTTCAACACTCTGCGTAACCCCTGCCCCAAAACTAATTTTAATTACAGGATAGGTAGTCTTCCAATCCCGCTTATCATAAATATAAAGTCCTTCAAATAGCTCTTTTTTACCTTCAAATATATCTTTTAAGGTATCTAAAAAGAGAGATTTACCAAAACGGCGAGGGCGTGAGAGGAAATAGTATTTTCCACTCTTTATAAGTTGATGAGCTAAATCGGTTTTATCTATATAGATATAGTTCTCTTTTGGGTCTCTTATCTCATGGAATGTTTGGATTCCTATGGGTAGGTTTTTCATTTTATACCTTTTTGTTTTCAATGTCACCTATTAGATAAAATTAATTTTTAATATCTTGTAAATTATAAAGTTTTTTATAATCTATGCGAGCACTCATTTTAGCTTATTCATCATTATAAGACGATAACCCATGAGTAATGGATTATACATGCTCATTGCCCAACCAAGAGAGTAGAAGATAAAAGAGCAGGGTTGCCACAGGGGCAAAAGAGAGGTACCAGTAGAGGCGATTGCGAACGAGGTAGAGAAAAAAGCCCAAGTACCCCGCCACTACGGCAACCAGATGGGTTAAAAAGAGTGGGGTGATGGATCGCATCATATTGCCCACAATGCCTAGTGAAATTACCAATCCTAGCAGTAGTGAGGCGATAAGGGATTTTTTTAGATCCTTTTCGCGTTTGTAATCCAGAACAATCACCCCCATGGCAATGAGTATGGCTAGAACAATAAGCAGTTTAATCATTGTTATATCCGATCGACCACTTCGATGCCTAGAATCTCTAACCCTTTTTGGATGACATTACCCGTAAGTTGTGCCAAGCGTAGGCGACTCTGTTGGGTTGCTTCATCGACACCCTCTTTGAGGATGGGGTTTTGTTCATAAAATTTCATAAAGAGTGTAACCAGATCGTAGAGATAACCTGTAATGGTATGTGGAGTGGCATCGATCGAGGCTTTAATTAGGGTATCTTCAAATTTTAAAATCATTACCCCAAGGCGATGCTCAAGTTCGTCACCAATAATAATCTCTCCTGTAAGCTCTTTGTCATATTTTCGGAAAATAGATTGAATACGGGCATAAGCATACTGCATATATAGAGCGGTATTTCCTTCAAAGCTGAGCATCTTCTCCCAAGAGAAGATATAGTTGGATTCTCGACTAATGCTTAGATCAGCATATTTGACTGCTCCAATCCCGATCGCTTTAGCGACACGCTCAAGCTCCTCTTGGCTATGTAGGTCACGATCTTTGATGGTTGCTTTAGCACGGGCTACGGCCTCATCTAGAAGATCAACCAGTTTAACGGTTCCTCCATCACGGGTCTTAAAGGGTTTACCACTTTTGTCCATCATGGTACCAAAGCCAATATGCTCAAGCTTTACTTCGGGGCGAACCAGTCCTGATCGCTTGGCAATGGAAAAGACCTGTTTAAAGTGTTGAGCTTGACGGGCATCGACCACGTAACAGATACGATCGGCTTTAAGTACTTTATCACGGTATGCTAGTGCTGCTAAATCGGTGGTGGCATAGAGGAATCCTCCATCACTCTTTTGAATAATGACAGGGTTTTCATCTCCTTCTAAAAAGACACAAACCGCTCCATTTGAGTGTGTAGCGATCTCTTGATCTTGAAGGGTTTGGACGATATTGGAGAGCTGGTCATTATAGAAGCTCTCTGCACGGACATCGTCACGGGTGAGATTAACACCCAGTTTCTCGTAGACCTCTTCACAATGACGCAGTGAGGCATCGATAAAGCTCTGCCAGAGTCTAAGGCAGTGTGGATCACCACTCTGGATTTTGACCACATACTCTCGGGCTTTATTGGCAAAGTTGTCGTCTTGGTCAAAGCGTACTTTAGCATCTTTATAGAACTGTTCAAGATCTTTGAGCTCTTGGGTATTGCCATCGGTCTGTTGCTCTTCGAGGTAGGCAATAAGCATTCCAAACTGGGTTCCCCAGTCTCCAATATGGTTTTGACGGATTACTTCATCACCAAGAAACTCCAATAGCGTAGCGAGGGTATCCCCAATAATGCTTGAACGTAGGTGCCCCACGTGCATCTGTTTTGCCATATTAGGACCCGAGTAGTCGACCACTACTCGTTGGGTACGTGGAAGATGCCCCACACCCACCCGTGGGTCTTGGATAATCTGGTTGGTCTGCTGGGCTAACCATGCGTTATCAAGCCAGATGTTAATAAAGCCAGGTCCTGCAACTTCGACCTTTTGGATTAGAGTAGAGGTATCAATCTGTTCGACAAGCTCAGTGGCAATCTCTCTAGGGTTGCGTCGAAGTGATTTTGCCAGCTTCATGACACCATTATATTGGTAGTCTCCAAATTCAGGTTTTGTGGCATCTGAGATAACCACCTCATCGGTTTTGATGTTGGCACGATCAAGTGCATTTTGAATAATATTACTTAGTTCTGATTTGATTTTCATGTGTGTTCCATAAGGGGAGTTCTACCCATAGAGGGTAGAACGAAGTTGTGATTGGATTACGCTTTTTTAGCGGTATCTTTTGCCTCAGTTACGCTCTCTTTAGCATCTTCTTTGATCTCTTTGACGTTATCTTTTGCATCAGCTACAGTTGTTTCGTCATCCTCTTTGATCGCTTTTTTGAAGTCCTTGATCCCTTTACCTACACCTTTGGCAAGATCGGGTATTTTTTTGGCTCCAAAAAGTAGTACCACTATCGCTAAGATAATGAGTAACTCTGGCATACTTGGCATTCCCATTTATGTTTCCTTTGATAAGTTTTCTCAACTTGGTTGAGATTTGTTTAAAGAGATTATACTTATTTTTTGTTAATTTATAGTTTATGCTTGGGAATTTTGCCACTGAACGATAAGATTTTCGAGATCACTGCTACTGAGTTTAAGTCGAGAGGCTTTTGCAATGGTTACAAATTCATTGGCTGCTTGTGCCACTTTATCGTTAATAATTACAAAGTCAAACTCTCCAATTGCTTTGATCTCCTCTTTGGCATTGATGATCCGTCGCTCTATTACCTCTTTTTTGTCTGTAGAGCGTGCATAGAGCCGTCGCTCTAGCTCGGCTAAACTAGGAGGAGTAATAAATGCTGAGGTGACAAGCCTACCCATTTTGGCACGTACCAATCGGTGTCCTTGGACATCAATATCAAAAATAACCAACTTCCCTGCATCAAGAGCTTCACGTACAGGCTTTAACGAGGTTCCGTAGTAGTTGCCGTGTACGGTAGCGTACTCTAAAAAGTTACCCGCTTTAATGTCCTGTTCAAATGCCTCTTTGGTAACAAAATAGTAATCTACTCCATCAACCTCGCCCTCACGTGGAGGACGGGTCGTCGTAGAGATAGAGAAGTAGTAATCTCCAATTTCAGGGCTTGCATGGTTAATAATAGTGCTTTTCCCCGCACCGCTGGGTCCTGATAGAACCAATATTGCTCCGCTCATTAGGGCTCGTTAGGGAACTGAATGGTAATGTTAACGGTAGCACCACGAAGCAGTTGTCTAAGCTCCTCTATGGGGAGTTTTCCAATGGTCTCTAGGAGAACCTCTCCTGTGTTGCGTTGAGTGGTGGGGTTCTCTTCTGTTGTTTTGGGCTCTTTTTTGGGTTGCTCTTGTGGCACTTCTTGGGTAACAACGGGGCTAATGGGTGCATTGGAAGCGAGAATATCATCAAGGGTTAGGCTTTCGTCACTAGCCTTTCCCTCATCGGCGAGAAGACTCTTAATGTTTGATACCTCATCTTGGTCAAGAATTTTGGTGCTTGGTGTCTCTTTTTCCTCTTTTTTAGGGAGTGTGGGTGCTTCGATGGGGGCTTCATCGAGATTGATCTCCTCTTTACTCTCGAGGTCAAGATCAAGGGCTTCATCTTGGATAATGCTCTCTTTGATCTCTTTATCTAGCTCAAAGAGCTCTTGATCCTCTTTTTGATCTTTTTCTTGTTGGGTATCTTCTTCAAAAAGATCAAGATCAAGATCAAGTGCCTCCTCTTTAAGGGTTGGCTCTTCTGGTTTATTTAACTCCTCTTCCTCTTTTTTAGAGGGGAATGCCTCTTCAAGTTTTAGATCAAAACTCTCCTCTTTATCGGGTTGAGATGGAATGGGATCAAGCTCTGGGAGTTCTGGTTCCTCTTTTGGTTCGGATTTAGGTTCATTAAGCTCTTCAAAGTTGACCGAAGGGAGCTCTTCGATGCTCTCCTCTTTGGCTTCGGTTGCCTCTTGTGCAGCTTGATGTAGGGCTATTTTGGTCTCACGTAGAATGGTTGAGACTTCTGAGGGTAAAAAGGGTTTTAAGATGGCGTGGTCAAAAAGTTCTTTTTCTGCCTCTTCACCTTGGGCATAGAAGAATACAGAGATGAGGTTAGGTGTATTTTTTACTTTTTGAGCAATCTCTTCTGTGTAGGATTCTGAATCGATAAAAACAACATCATACTCTTGCTCTTTCCATGAGGAGAGCTCTTTGATTTCGTCGAGTTCTACTTTCTCTTTTTTGGCACTCAGAGAGGTTAATCTGGATACTACTGGATTATGGTTTATTAATAAGATTTTCATTTTTTCTCCGAAGTTTATAATTCGGCGATTATTTTAGTATAATTCCCGTTTAATATAGTTTAATCACCATCTTAAGGTTGATATTTCCCTTATGTATTAAATTATATTTATTTTTTAAAAATATATAAAGTTATCTGGAGTGGGAAGATGTTGGATCTTATCGTAGATGTTGTTTTTGAGGTGGGGTATGTTGGTTTTTTCCTCTATATGATTGTGGTGGGAACCTTTATCCCACTTCCCACACAGCTTATTTTGATTCCTGCGGGTTATCTCGCTTCACAAGGACGATTGGATTTTGCAACGGTGGTTTTGGTAACCGCAGCGGGTACCACAACAGGAGCATTGATCAATTATCATCTTGCCAACTATCTAAGTCGACGATGGCTTTCGGAGGAGAAGAGTAAAAAACTTAAAAACTTTTTTAATAAATATGGAAAATTGGCGGTCTTTTTGGCTCCTTTAACCTTTGGCTTGGGGCAGTATATCTCGATTCCTGCAGGAATGGCAAAAATGGAGCTTAAGTGGTTTGTTCCCATTATTTTTCTCTCGAATGCTTTGTGGAACATTGCCATGCTTCTGTTGGGGTATATGTTTGGCGAGCATGCCGATCATGAAGCAACCTATCTCATTGTGGGTGGGGTATTGTTGACGATTGTTGTGGTTTCATTCTTTGTCTATCGGGAGTTTAAGCGATCTTAAGATCGAAGCACCCCCTAAGCGGTGGTGACTTCGATCAATCTTGGGTTAGTAGGGGAAGGTGGTGGTGCCATTGACTTCTAGATATTCGCGATCGAGAAGGCGACCATACTCATCCTCTTGGTAATATCCTGTTGGGGTGGAGACAAAGAAGTGTCGTGGAACCACAGGAAAGTTAAATGAGGCGATTTGATCGGATGCTTTGGTGCTATAGGGGAGTGCCCAGAGATCCATATAGTCTCTAAAGTCAGCTCCTGTTACATACGAATAGACAATGGCAAGCCAGTCGTTGTTGTTGATCGCTTTTGCCTCATCAAGTGTGTAGCTGTCAAACCCTAATGAGGCTTTTTTATCTTCCCAGAGCTCCTCTGTAGCTAAGGCACGGTTAAATTCACGCTCTAGCATCTGTTGACGGGTCAAGAGGTGCCAACCATTTGCCAGTTTATGCTCATCATCAATAATATCCTCTTTACTCATCTGTTGTGCGTTCATCATGCACTGTAGGTTAAACATAAATTGGTTGTCCCAATCCCCTGGCCATAGGTTCTCATTGAGATACGCAGTGGCATTCTCTTCGTTGATCGATTGATTAAGTGTTTCAAAGACCTCTTTGAATGGAAGTGACTTATACTCTCCATTGGGATCGGTATAGCCAAAGATCTCAAAGAACTTACTTCGGACATAGTAAGCATAAGGGTTGGTGATGGCATGGAGTGTCCAGCCATCAAAAAGATAACGACCACGGCTCTCTAGGTCATGTCCAATTTCATGAATGTCCCCATGTCCAATGGGATTAAATGACCAGTAGGCATCATAAGGGTTACCCGAACAGCCATACCCACAGCTGGCTTGATCGGCATTCATGTGTTTGACAAAGTTAATGCTATCAATGCTCCAGCCATGCTCATTGGCAAAGGTGACTGCCTCATCAATAACCTCTAAGCCCTCGGCTTGGAATCCTGCCAGTGCAAAGGGGTATTTGTAGGTAAAGTCCAAAATAGCATTGGCAAGATCAGCCCCTGTTGGGTTACTAATACCTGCATCATCACCCCAGCGTGCAATGGACTCTTGCATCTTATCGGTACGAGAGTGCACCTCAAAAGCTTTGGTCGAGATCTCTGCCCAGTCATAGGCATTGGCTTCGAGTGCACTCTGGAAGGCATCATTGTCTTCTGGGGAATCCCAATAGGGGTGTTCTCCCACATTCTCAAAGACCAAGGAGGTATTGATATCATCTTGAGTAAAGGCTGCTTGAATCGCTCCTCCATAGGGAGAGGTAAACGATAGGGTCTCACCACACCCAATGGGTAGATGTACGCTCTGTAGATATTTTGGGCGTGCATAGGCGGGATAGACACTCTCTCCCAAGAACTCATGGGTGGCACTGGATTTTAGAGAATTGATAAAGATTTTAACATCGAGATCACAGTTATTATCGGTTCGGGTAACACGCACCGTTTTTCCAGGAAGGGCATAGGCACCTGTCGAACGGAAGGGATCTTTGGAGGTAAGATTAACCGTTCGTGTGGTGGGCGTAATATGCGAGAAGTCGCTTCGTCCAAAGTTCCCAAGGTCGGGCTGAGTAGGATTGATTAAACGTGAGTTAAAGACCACGTGGTCGCTATAGTAAGCATACATAAAGGTGTTGTCATCGGTAACCGCTTTCATCATAGGGTAGTGGATCGATTGGCGGATCTTATCTCCTGTAAGAATAAGCAGGCGTTGGAATCGATAGTTGGTACTAGTACCATCAAAGATGGTGCGTTTGTTTTCATCATAGAATTGCACAATCTTTTGTGCCTCAAGCATGCCATCAATGGCATCACTCTCAAGCCCTTCGACCTCCTCACAATCTTCATAATCCACGCCATAGGTATCGCCTGATTTACAGCGACTCCAGTCAAAGGCATAATCTTGATCTCGAAGATGGGTAAATAGGGTCTCAATACTGGCAATCTCAGGAGCAAGAGAGTTCCCAAAGAGATACTCCAATGGATTGTAATCCTCTAAGGCAAGGTGGAACCAGTAGTTGTGCCAGATATAACTAACATCAAAGACTTGACTAAAGAGTGTTTTACCTAGATCAGTAAGTATCCCATCAAAATGGAGATAAAGTACAGGGGTACCGTTGAGTAGAGCTTGGTTAACGGTCTGTGCAATCGCCTCAAGATCATCGTTTTCATTTTCTGAGACCTGAGAGAGGATCAAAAGATCAGGATGTTCATCGAGACACCCTTGGAGCGAACTACCATCACACGCGTTCTCTTCATTATAGGAGATGTTGCTGTAGTGGTTATCCAACCAATCGCGTGTGGCACTCTCATCGGGGAAGCTGGAGTTTTCATTTAAATGGGCAATCACAACGGAGAAGCCACTCTCATTGAGATCGTCACGTCCTGTAAGGTAGCTGATGGTGTTTTCAACAAATTGGTTCATCTGGTCGTTCCCCTCATTTCGCAAGGGGTTTCCTGCAAATACCATATAGGGAGCGACCTTTTCTCCCAAGATGGCAACACTACGTTGATAGAGTTGATGATCGCTATCAGTTACGCTATTGGTATATAAGAGGGTTGTATTGATTCCAAAACTATCCCCCAAGAGTGCCGAGTAGAGTGTGGGATCCCAATCGATACTGGTAAGTGAGCTTCCATCTGATTTTGCTGTTCCATCACTGTTAAGATTAAAGATCTTTATTTTGGCATCAGCAAAGAGATTTTTACCTGTTTCTATCTCATCAAGGGTGGCTTCGATTAGCTCTTTTTCTGTAACAGGTGTGGCAAGGACATCACCAGAGATCAACAGTTGATCCACCGCGTTTTCTGCGGTAACATTGATCTCGATGGGGAGTGTGGTCTCATTGATTCCATCACTGACCACAACGGTAAGGTGGTAGTTGGCTTCTGCCTGAAGGGTTCCATCTAGATGGATCTCTCCTGTGGTAGAATCGATGCTAAAGGGGAGGTCACTCTCTAAGATCTGATAATTTAAGGGATCTTCTTGGGTATCGATCGCTTGAATGGTAGCGATAATATCTTCGGAGGTACTGGCATAAGGGATGAGGTAGCTCTGCTCGGTGGTGGTAAAGATGGGTGTATCAGGAGCCGTACCATAAACCATAATCTCTTGAATGTGGAGATTTTTATTATCTTCATCCGCCCCTTTAATAACCAGCCATGAACCTGTCTGGTTATTTTCATTATTCCAGATCTGTGCTTCTGTAATCCCTTCAAGACTCATTACCTCATTGGCAAGCAGTGAGGTATCTTCGTTCATATCACTACTGCGTAGATAGAGCTTAGCACCTGCTAGACGGCTAGGGTAGTCACTGCGATTATAGATAACGACTTGATGGATAATTGTCCCTTGGGGAAGTTCAAGTTGTAACCAGTTGAGTGGAGCATCTTGGGTATGATTATAGGTACTTTGGTTGTTGTCAATCGCACGCGAAGGCTCAAGGTAGTAGGCGTAGTCATCTCTTGGGGGTTGGGTCGCTTTAGCATAGAGGTTTGCCAGATTTCGTGGTGCTAGGATCTCAATATCAAATGGCTCAAGGCTAAGGTTCTCTTCGCCAATGGTTGCACCAATGGTGATGTTGCTCTCCTTACCTTCATTGAGTGGTGTTCCTGTTAGGCTTCCTGTTATAGGATCAAAGCTTGCCCACGTAGGTTTATTAAGAATAAAGAAGGTTGGTTTACTCTGGTTATTCTCTAAAGTAGGGGTGAATTTATAGATATCGTATTGATGAATAGTGCTAGGAGCCTCTCCTGTGATGAGTAGAGAGAGGTTCTCCTCCTCACTGCTTAGATTTAGCTCATTGGAGCTGTTGGTCTCGTCACAGAGAGCAACGCTAAGCAGATTATTGGTAAGATAGTTCTCATTGGGATCAAAACCATTGAGTACGACAATGGTACTCTTCCAGCCAGCATAGTATTCATATTGATCGCCTTGAACAATTCCAAAGCCAACAACTCCTTCGGTTCCTTGATCGGTATGGTTGTCGACCAAGCCATTTGCTAGGGCAAACTTTCGATGACCATAGTTTGATCCTTGGTCATTGTAGATCCAGTTGTAGATCGCTTGAGCAATAGGCTCAGGAGTATAGTCGTTGCTTGCAGCCGCAGCATAAAGGTTCTCTGCATAGGCAAAGAAATCTCGGTTGTTTTTAATCTCTTCGATGCGATCTAGTCGTTCCCATGGGGTACCATCCTCTTCGTGACCAAAGGTTCCTGTGTTATAGAGGAGTTGTGCATACGCTTGTGCGGTGTTAATAACATTTTCATCAACTCCCTCATAGGGTTTAATTCCTCGATCGTATCGCTCTCTATTAAGAAGATAGAGCCCTTTTTCTTGATTGCTCATTGTATCCCATTTGGCTTGATCGGGGAGGGTTAAAGGGATCGTGACCGTGGGATCATTGGCGCGTGCCACATTAAAGGCTGAGGCAATATCTGTAACGCTAAATCCATCACTCTCCCATGCGGTATTCTCTATGTTTGCTGAGATAAAGAGATCCTCGAAGTTACTATCATCTACAATCGTATTGAGGCTACAGGAAATAGGTTCAGATAAGTTACTCTCGGTTGTGGTGTTTGTCTCGGTTGTGAGAATATTGGTGTTTGGTGTGGCGACTACAGGAAGAGGTGCAGGTTCATTAGGCTCTTGTGTGGTTGCAAAATTGGGATCTTCTGGTAGTCCATCTCCATCTTCATCAGCGGTGGCAATGGTCTGTTCTATCTGTTCTATATCCTCTTGTAGGTCAACAAATGCTTGCTCCTCTTGAAGTGCTTGGATAATTGCATTTTGATTCTCTTCCCAGCTTCGATCTATCTCTTGGAGAACATACTCACTAACCGCTTGCAGGGTAGAGACTACGGTAGGATCAAAGAGTTCTGGTGAGACCACTGCAACAAAACCAACCGCTTCAGCCAATAGATCATCTCCTTCGTTGGCAGCAGCTTGTGCTTCGTTAAGTGCTTGGGTCAAGGTTCGGTAGCTATCTATCGCCTCTTGAACAGCATCGTTAATCTCTGATTTAATCGCTTTTCTCATCTCGTTGGCAACTTGGTTAATCTTCATGTTACTTTTGAGTAGTTCAAGATTTCCCTCTTGTGCAACCTCAATGGGGTCTTGAGTGATTAGTGTGATACTAAGATCAAAAAAGCTTGCAATTTTGGCTTGGCTCTCTTGGATAAGAGTAAAGAGTTCATCAACTGTTGGTTTTGTGAGTGTGGTGTTTGTTTGTTTATTGGTATTGGATTGAAGTTTAAGTAGAATATCGTGTGCTACCAAGGTAGAGAGAGGGGTGATAATGGTCGGTTGAGAACTGTTTCGCTCTCGAAATGCCATTAGAACACCATCAAAGGGTTGATTTAAACGGATATCCTCTCCTCCTAAAGTAACCAATGGAGAAGTATAATCCTCTGCCATATAAGTAGGAATCTCTAGATGATAGTACCCTTTAGCATCACTTAGGGTAGAGGGTTCATCGGTATCAGCTTTTCCATTTTGATTAAGATCCAAAAAGACCGTTGCACCACTAATTTCACCATCAACAACACGACCTGTAATGGTGGTGGTATTGAGTTCTTGGGAGAGAAGTGTATTGTTGATTTCATCAGTTGGGGTAGTAGGTTGAGTGATCGTGGATGAGGTGTTATCTGAACATCCCATAATCAAGAAGCCTACCATGCATATAAGTAATGTACTTTTCATGTTTGGAGATTCTCCTATTTCTATTTAAAAACAAATAATAATCTTTTTATTTTTAAATAGAAATTATATTTAATCTCTTTTGCTCAAAATGTGAGCTTTTACTATATTTTTAATAAAAAAATCTTCTTAATTTAATATAAATAATTTACTTTTAATATTTTAGATTAAAATCTGGGTAAAGCATTAGTTTTTTTATGTTAGATTTAAAAAAATTATGTTTTATAACATTTATAGTGATATAATATTGAAAAATATTGATCTTGAAGGATACTTATAAATGGAAGCGGTGGATTATATTGCACTCTATTGGTTGGTGATTAAAGTTTTGACATTTTTTAGTGTAATGATACTTTTTATCAGTGGATTGGATGATTTTTTTGTAGATACTTATTATTGGATAAGAAAAGCTTATTTGGGACTCTCAAAAAAAACAAACTATCCAAATATCTCGACTCAAGAGCTTTTAAGGTATCCCGAAAAGCCTTTGGCATTGATGGTGCCTGCATGGGATGAAGCGGTAGTGATTGAGAAGATGCTTAAAAACACACTGCGTACGTTTGAGTATAAAAAATTACATATTTTTGTGGGAACCTATCCTAATGATCCTGCTACTCAAGAGAAGGTCGATCGAGTGACGGCCATTCATAAAAATGTTCATAAAGTGGTCAATAAAACCCCTGGTCCAACAACCAAAGCGGATTGCCTTAATAATGTTATTGATACCATTTTTGAGTACGAACGCCAAAGTGGTATTGTGTTTGAGTGTATTACCTATCATGATTCTGAAGATATTGTTCATCCTTTAGAGCTTAAGCTTGCGAACTATGTGATTACTCATGATGGTAAAGATTTAATGCAAATCCCTGTGATGCCTTTAACAAGTAACCCTTGGAACTTTAATGGTACACACTATCAAGATGAGTTTATCGAGACAGGCTTTAAAGATATGTTGGTTCGAGAGAGTATTAGTGGGTATGTGCCAAGTTCGGGGGTGGCCACTTCGTTTAGTCGTCGGGCGATTGCTACACTTTCACGGCTTAATAATGGTGTGGTTTTTAATACTAAAAGTCTAACCGAAGATTACGATATTGGGTATCGCCTGCTTAATGAGGGGTTAAACTTGGCGTTTGTGACCTATCCTGTTACCGTTAAAAAACGGTTCAAGAGCTTTTGGGGCAAGGAGGAGGAGCGAGAGGTCAAAGAGTATATTGTCTCCAAGGGTTATTTCCCCACCAAGTTTCAGCAAGCTGTACGTCAGAAGTCACGATGGATGGTGGGTATTGTTTTTCAAGGAAATCGAGACATCGGTTGGCCAAAAGGGTTGGGACTTAAGTATATACTCTATCGTGATCGTAAAGCGATCTTTACGCATCCTGCCAATTTATTTGCCTATATTATTATGTTTAATCTGGTTTTTCTATCGCTCTCGTATGCCCTCGATCAAGAGAGTTGGCACTTTCCTGACTTTATCCCTGAGGGGAGTTGGATCTGGGTGTTGATCTATTTTAATGGACTTTTTTTAGCCAGTCGACTCTTTCATCGTTTTTATTTTGTGCGTCAGCATTATGGATGGATGCAGTCGATTCTGAGTATTCCACGTCTGATTTGGGGGAACTTGGTTAATATGTTTGCACTCTTTAGGGCTTTTGGACAGTATAAAAATGCAGGAGAGAAACAAAAAGAGGTTAAATGGGACAAGACCGATCATGAGTTTCCTGATGAGATCGAGATTGCAAAGGTGGCATAGATGAGACAGATTGTTCTATTTTCTCTTTTGTTCTCAACAGCACTGATGGGACAAAATCCTATTGATGGTGTACTTAAGTGGGCAGAACAGGAGTATAAAGATTTTCGTACCTACCCGCGGGTGAATCGTGCCTATCTTTTGATTAAAGAGGGTAAAAAAAATAAAGCCAAAGCACTTTTGGAAAAAGCACTAAATATTGATAAAGAGAATCAAAAAGCAATTGATATGATGGTTAATCTCTGTCTTGATCAGCAAGACAATACCTGTGTTGATCAGTATGCAGATCGAGCAAAAGGGGTTAATCTTGCGTATTTTTATCAATCACGAGCCCAACAGGCACTTGATCAAGGTGACTATCAACTTAGTATCTATGAGGCAAAAAAGGCACTAAAGTATCCTCTGCGTCGAGCCGATCGTAAGGCGATAAGAACCCTGATTTTAGATGCCTATCTCAAGCAAAAAGCCTATAAAGATGCCGATCGATTTATTCATAGGGATGAACTCAATATCTATGAGCTCTTTGCTTGGTCAAAGATCAGCAGTAACCTCGGTGCATTGGCGTATGCTTCGGATCTTGCAAAAGAACTCCCTGCAAAAAAAGAGTATCTTAATTGGCAACTTAATCTGTTATTGCAACAGAAGCGTTATGGTGATGCCTCAGGTGTGATGGAAAAGATCTATAGCACAATGCCAACACCCGAGCATAAAAAAGAGCTGTTACATCTGTATAAACTCTCTAATCAAGATGAGAATATTGTACAACTCTATCAGCATCGGCTAGAGAAGGGGTGTGATGCCTATGCTCTGCTCTATCTTTTAGACTACTATAAACGTGAGCCTAAAAAGCGAGAGGCACTTTTAGAGGCAAACTATCCCTATCGTTGTCTAGAACCAAAACAGCGGGCACAACTCTCGTTGGAGTGGGTAAATGGTGTGCAAAAAAAGGATCCCAAAAAGGCAAAAAAGATCGCCAAAGAGATTCTTAAGCATCAGCATACATGGATTGAATCGGCTCAGGCACGGCTTAATCTCTACCAGATTGCAGGAGAGGGTAAACGGATGCAGGAGCATTATGCTTCACTGCTCTCTAGCGGGTGTGATGCTTATGCGTTGAGGTATCTTCTTGATCAGTACCATAATGATGTGGCAAAGCGGTACCAACTTCTAGATAAGAACTATCCATACGATTGTTTAACAGAAAGAGAGAGAAAAAACGTGGTATTGGACTACTTTAATCTCTTAAAGAAAAGGAATCCCAAGCGACTCAAAGCTCATCTATCGACTTTTTTGCCCGATAAGGTCTCGGGTAGGTATGGGGTGAGTATTGCCAACCTTTATACAGACTTGGGAGAAAAAGAGAAGGCAAGAGCCTTTAGACTTGCCTATCTAGAGAAACACCCTAAGGATCTTAATGTGCTCAAGGCATTGGGGTATGATTACTTGACCGACCATGAGTACCCTTTGGCACTGCACTATCTCTCTAGAGCTGCAAAGCAGGATAGAGAAGATAAGGTGTTGCTAAAGAATATTGGTTATGCTTGTGTAGAGCAAAAGGAGTATGATTTGGCAATTTATTACTGGAATCAATATCTTGAGTCAGAGTATGATCCTGATATTTTGCTCTCTTTGGCATGGATCTATATGAATCGAGGTGATTACCCAAAAGCCCAAAATACCCTTGATAGATATGCTAAGCTTCAGAAAGATAAAAAGCATCCAAAGTATTTGCGTCTTCGTGCTAAGTTAGTCGCAGAGACCAAAGGATGTGAATTGGCACGTGATGCCTATAAAGAGGCGTTGGCATATATTCGGGATGATGCTGATTTTGCTCATGAGTATGTGGAGTTACTGCGTCAATGTGGTCAGAAGCAAGAGGCAATAAAAGAGCTTGAAGCATTAATTCAGACCTATCCCGATAGGAGAGCATACCAAAAGGAGTTGGTCTATCTCTATGAAGATCAAAAAGCCTATTTGAAAGCGACCCAAAAGTTAGAGGAGATGATTGAACAAGACCCCACCAATGCCCAAGATCACTTGGCTCTAGCGTATGATTATAAAAAGATGGGTAAGCAAAGCAAAGCGATCAAGGCATTTAAACAGGTGATCGATTATGCCAAGCCTGAGGATAATGTGGATCCTATTAAAGAGGAGATCCATTACCTTAGAAAGGATTTTACACTCTATGTGGCAGAGTTGGCACGTTTAGATAGCCAATCAACACAGGGGGTCTCTCCCATTAAGCAGTCGACGTATAATGGGTTTGGGGCGATTGAGTTACACTATCGACCCCGTTTTTTACCTGATGGGGTTGATCTTTTTGCTTCGCTACTGCATGATCATGATAATGTTCAAGAGTCAGCACAACCTAGCGTTGGTGTTCGGGTACAGCCCATTAAGGATAAAGAGCTTTTTCTATCGGCTCAGCAGATGATTAAAGCGGGAGATTCGACACGCAGTGAGACACTTCTTCGAGCCTCTTTGGGAATTAGTACGACCTTGAAGCATCAAAAGGATTTTTCAGGAAAGCTCTATTTGGATGGAGGGTATTTTACTAAAGCACAGACTCTTACTCTCTATGGAAACTATGAAGTGGGTAAAACGTATATGGTAAATAATAATATTAGCTTTACTCCTTATTTAACCACAGGTGGAGCCTACAGTAATGATAATCATAAAAAAAGAGGCGTAGGCTATCTTGATATTGGGGCAGGGGTAGGAGTAAATTTACGTCCTGATGCAACCAAATATGAAACAGCTGCTTATATCAATCATTTTAAACTGGAAGTACGTCAAAAGTATGCAGGTAACAGTGAGGATGAACATACCCTCCGATTAGGATGGGAGCTCTTTTATTGATGCAAAAGGGGGGTTTAAAGCGGATACTTTTTGGAGTGTTTGGAATAGTGTTTTGGCTCAATGCCTCACCGATCAAGGAGCCTTTAGCACCTCCTTTAGGGACGCTTTTTTATCAGCCACTTTTAAAAGATCAGATCAATTGGGAACAGCGGTTTGCTCAGATGAAGCGGGCAAAGATTGACCGACTGGTATTGCAGTGGAGTGCTTATGGTCAGGTAGATTTTTTGGATCGATCGCATTGGTTAGAGGAGATCTTATCGGCTGCAACGCTGTATCATATTGAGGTTATTGTGGGGCTCTATGGCGATGAGCTCTATTTTAAGCATCTAGAAGATCCCAATTTGAACCTCTCTTTTTATCTTCGGGAGCTTTTGATAAGGAATCTCGATCAAGCTAAGCGAATTATCTCGATAGCCAAAGATTATGATTCTTTTAAAGGGTGGTACCTTTATGATGAGATTGATGATACCAACTTTGATTCGATCTCTCGACAAGCCACTCTACGTTACTATCTTCGAGATCTTGCGATGGGATTAGAGAAGCTTGCTCCGAAGATGCCACGCTATATCTCAGGCTATTTTAGTGGACATCTCTCTCCTGAGGCGTATGCCGCGATGTTTAGCTTGGTTACACAGGGGCGTTATTGGATCTTTTTGCAAAGTGGTATTGGGGCTGGATTGGTGAATGCTAAGCAGAGCTTGCTTTATATAAAGTCTTTTAATCGTATTTTTGGAGCCAATTTTACCCCCATTATAGAGGGGTTTAGATTTGAAAAAAAAGTACCTAAAGCCGTTGATTATCAGCATTTAACGCAACAGGTCAAACTGATCTCAGGGCTTTTTAAAGATCGGAAGTTGGCACTCTTCTCGTTGCGTTATTTTTTTGCTGATGGTCTCTATCAAGCCTATGTTGAGTCACATAGGCTTGGATTCTCGATCCGTTAGACTTAAAAGAGCAGGCAGTAAAAGTAGATCGACTACCAACGCAACAATAAGGGCAAAGGCGGTTACAATACCAAAGTTTTGATTGGGTGCAAAGTTTGAAAAGGCAAAAATAGAGAAAGCACCGCTAAGAATAATGGTGGTAAAAAGAATTGCTTTTCCTGCGTAGCGTAGTACCTCATCAAAGGTCTCTTCGATGCTAAGTCCCATTTTGCGTGCTTCAAAGTATTTAACCAAGAAGTGAATGGTATCATCCACCGCTACACCAATAATAATCGCTCCTGCAATTGCCACACCAATATCAATAGGAATCTCAAGCCATCCCATTAACCCGACTACCAAAACTACAGGCAGAAGATTGGGTAGAATAAAGACCCAAAGGAGTCGAGGACGTTGGAAGATAAGCAACATAACCAAAGAGACCAGTATTACCGCTAGTGAGAGGGAGTAGATTAGTGTATTGGTAACGTCCCGTTGCATGTAGGCAAACATGGCCGTTTGCCCTTGTACCGAAGCAGAGTAGGGGGTTTTGCTCCACCACTCATGGACATAGTGAATCATCTCAAGGTCTTTGGAGGTATCGACGATATTAACCTGTGCAGTAATGCGAAGTTTCTGCTCATCGATATCCATCTTATCATTAATCTCCATCCCTTGAGGGAGTGAGAGGGAGTAGAGCAGAAGATATTGTGCGATGAGGTTCTGGTTGTTTGGGATCTCATCTTGATGATTAACCACTTGGTTGAAGCATTTAATAATCTCCATTAGGGAACTCAGATGACGTACATCGGGATATTTGGCTTGAAACTCTTGGTAGAAGAGCTCAACGGTTTTTAGAAACTGGGGATTTTTGATCCCATTTTTCTGTTTGCTATCGATAATAATCTCATACGCCATGGGACCTGTAAGGTGTGCCATTATAAACTCAGCAGATTGACGGATCTCAACCTCTTTATCAAAGTAGCGGATGGTATTGCTGTCGATACGTACTTTGCTTAATCCCAGAGAGAGTAGGGTAAAAATAGCCCCTGTAATGAGTATAATTTTTTTATTGTTTCTTAGAATAAAAGCACCATACCCCAAGGGTGATTGATCCTCTTGTTGAACTTGAGGAAGGGGTTCAATCTTTTGGTTGAGTAGAAGCAGTACTGCGGGCATCCAGAGAATGGAGATGATAAATGCCAAAATGGCACCACTTGCCGTGGCAATGCCCAGTGTAAAAACAGGTACCACATGCGAGATGGTTAGTGTTGCAAATCCGATGGTGGTGGTCAACGAAGTTAAAAAGATGGGTAAAAAGTTCTTCTCTAGGCTTATTTTTGTAGCATCGAAGTTATCTTTTCCCTCTTTTCGTAGTAAGAGCCATACACTATAGATATGCACCGCATCGGCGATCCCGATGGCAATAATAAAGGTAGGTAGGTTAATGGTAAAGTTGTTAAGCTTGTAACCCAATAGAATCTGAATGGCAATCACGGTTAAAAAGGTAAAACTCACCACTCCAATGGGAATTAGTGCCCCACCAACCCGACGAAAGAGTAAAAAGAGCAGAATCATGGAGGCCGTTAGAATCATTGGCACAAAGATCATGTCTGCAGAGGCAACAGTGATAAAGGCTTCGGTAAGGGCTGGTCCACCATTGACCCAGTATTTATAGCCCGTACGTTGGGCTTCGGGGATAAGAATTTTCTGAAGATTTTGCATAATCTCGAGGCTCTTGTCACCTTCATCGTTAACTTTAGGCACAAGGCGTGCTACAATCATGGTGGTGGTACCATCTTTAGAGATAAAAGCATCTCGAATCAGGGGATCTTGGAGTGCAATTTTTTGACGATTGGCAAGATAATCAGGGTTGCTTAGGTTGGACTCCTGAATAAAATCCTCAACCATAATATCATCGGGCTCTTGGGGGTTGGCATAGATATATTGGTAGTTTGTTAGTGCATCAACACGAGAAATGTATGGCATTTTCCAGAGGGATTGGGTGATTCTTTGAATACTCTTTAATGCCTTAGGAGTAAAGATCCCTTTAGGATCTCTAAAGGCGATAATCAAGGCATCGTCATTGCCAAACGTTTGGCGAAAGTTGTCGTAATCGGTTAAAATTTTTGACTCTTTATCAAACCAGATTCGGTAGCTTCCATCGATTTGGGGTTTAGGAAGGTTTAGGATAAGGGTCATAACCATGAGTGGCACACCCAAGGCGATCCACCATCTGAATCGATGAATAAATTTAAGGTAGCGTAACATATTTCTCTTCTCCTTGGGGTTTAAAAATAGTAACCAAACTCAACCTTAAAGCGATCAAGCTCATAAAAGAGCGAATCCTCTTGTGGCGCAAGATGCTCCGCAGAGAGTTTTAGTTTGTATTGGTTATCAAGACGGGTATTATACTCAATACTGTAGAGTCGTTCTTGATTATTTTGGTCGATAACCACACCTCCTAGAATATCGGAGTCTTTGGTATCGTTGAGTGTTACTCGAAAGCCCAGTGCAACATCGTTATCAAAAAGGTTACCAAAGGCTTGGGCACCAAGCTTTTCATCCTCAAAGCGTTTGTAGCGGTAGTACTCTGCGATGAGTCCAAGATCGGCTTTGCCGATAAAACCATAGAGGGTATGCTCAAGACCAATGCTCCCTTGGGCATAGTCTGAGACGTGCTCATCATCGCTTTTGGTGTAAGCGACCTCGCTCTTATAGAGGGTATCCCCTACAATTAAGGTACTGTATCCCATAATGCGATTAACAATATAGGCATACTGGTGCAGTTGTGTACCTACAGGGATAAGGTAGCGTTGTTGGTCGTAGCCATTTTGATAGATCAGGGCATAGTCGATCTGTAACTCCTCTCCTGAGCCACTATATTTGAGATAAACAGTAGGATGGTTACGCCCCTCTTGGGTAAGGAGTTGATCATTGTAGTTTTGGGGAAGAATATTGAGTATCGATCGGCTATCTTGAATCTTTTGATCCTCTTGGCGTGCTTTGGCAATCAGTGCGAGTTCACTGTTATCAAAGTAGTAGGTATAGGCGATGTTCCATGCACCTAACTTGGCATCATAATCTAAAGGATCATCTCGATAATCTTTGCTGTTAAAGGTATCAACAAGGTTATAAAACTCCATCGCTCCCCAAAATCGAGTATTGCGACCAATAAGTAGATCGGCTTCTTTAAAGGCATACTTGTAGTAGAGGTCTTCAATCTCGATATAACGACGCTCATGATCGGCACTATCGTAGATCACTTTTGCATTAAAAATCAACTCGGTACTCTCTCCGATTGACTCTTTAAAGCCAAACTCACCCCTGAGGGCATTTTGGGTATCTCTTTTGTTGTTGATATCATGGTTTATATGGCTACTCTCAAAACCTATATTACCTTTATAGTCAAATTTCTCTGCCCAAAGAAGCGAAGAGAGCAGGGTGGATAGTATTAAAAATTTTCTCATAGTAGAGACCTTTTTATGTTGGATGTAAACAATGTTAACATATATCTACTTAGATAATCTCTACTCTTTAAGAACCCTTTTATTAAAATCTTTAGAGCTCAATCCTGCGTTAATCTGATCCTCTTTCCAGATTAGGAGGGTACGTTTGTCATTTTGATGGTTTATCATCTCGATTTTTCCCACACGCCAGATATCATTAATCTTTTTATAGTCTGAGAAGATGGCGGTCTTAAGTAGCTCTCCTTTGCGATCATAATACTCTACCTTTTGGAGTAAAAAGTTATCTTTGGCAATCCAGCTGATCTCTTTGGTGTAGCCTGAGTATTTGTCTTTGGGGATGCGTACTCCTTTGTAGCATGCGGTACCCTGAAGATCAACCTCCTCTAAGCCTTTGGGGTAGGTAAACTTGTCGTAGTGTTGATTACCAATATCTTCATAACTAAACTCACTGCCCATAAATGAACCCGATTTATTGCGTGATGCGATCCGTTTTACCCTTTTAAGGGCAGGAAGATAGAGCCATTGGTCATCATCGCGATCAATATGCTCATGGGTTAGGGTTTTGGTTCCTTTAATATCCGCAGGAGAGAGAAACGTCGAAATACTCTTATCGCCTTTTTCTCCTTCTAGGGTTTTTATTTCGAGTTTGCGAATACTCTGTTGACCTGAGGCATTAATCAGAACCATCTCTGTTTGGGCAATGGAGCTTTTAAACCCATCGGTCATCTCATCAGATTTTTTTGCAACCTCTAGATTGGTAAGTGCCATTAAATAATTGATAGTAAGCAGTGTACCTAGCAGTAGTTTTTTCATTATAGATCTCCTAAACGGGTAGTTTAATAGACCAAAGTATAGTAGGAAATGGCTTGTTGATTGATAAAAGATTCTCAGGAGAGCATAGAGCTCTCCCTAAGTAAACGTAACTTGTTATTATTTAATGAGTAGATTAAAGTCTGCGTTGGGCAGTACATAGAGTCCTTGATTAGCAGGGACATTTTTGCTACCATCTACAGGACTCCAGCTGTTCCAGTGACCATTGGCATAGTAGTAGATATTCTCAACAGGAGCAGTTCCAAATTTGCTGTTTAGATCTACCTCTACATCAAAACCAATAAAGCTGTAGGCACCATTGAGAAAATACATATAGTTGTTTCGACTCTCTCCTTGGGCGATGTTTTTGGTAATGTTGGTTTTTCCAACCAACCAGACACCATCTCCTGTATTGAGGGTAAGTTCATCAACCACGGTGACATTACAATCGAGTCTCTTTAGCCAAGCTTTAGCACCCGCATCGGCTGTGGCGTAGATTAATTTTCCATTCTCCATTTTTGCCATAATGGTATCATCAAATCCTGGTACTTTTATATTGTCACATTTAGAGCGTTGCATGCTCCAATTGGTGGTGTAGTTAAAGGTTTGTGAGCAGGTGGTAGTAAGGTTCCCTTCTCCAATTTCATAAATTTCATTATTCCCTCCAATCCAGAAGTGATTATTAGGTCCATACCCCATACCTTCAACAACAGGGCTCGCGGTATAGCTATAGATTCCACGTGGCGTAAGGTTGGCATCACCTGTGACTTCATCCAGTTGATACGCGATGATTTTATCACTGGTCATGTCTGAGAGATAGAGTATATTTTCAACAATCTCCATTCCATCATGATGACTTCCTTCCAAACTTGGATAGGTAAATTGATACTTCCATTGATTATTTTGATAGCGATAGACATCTCTATCATATGTAGTTGTCCACCACTCATGGGTTGTTTGGTTATAGGCGAGGGTCTCAGACCATATATTCCCATTGGTGATAATGTCGGTCTCATTACTCCAATTAAAATCCCAATGTTTAATATTGTATCCTGAGCCAAAGTAGATTCCAGTCTCATCTACATAGAACTCATCACTGCCACCCCATGAGGGTAGAAAGAAAGGAGACTTACTAACAAATGTAAAGGTTCGCTCAGCAATGGAACCTGTTGCTAGAGGGTTATCTGGGTGCATATTGGGGTCACCATTGACCTGAACCTGATAGATATAACCGATACCACCACTATTAAAAATAACATATTCAGCATTAGCATTGTCACTTAATTTTTTTGCAGTATCAATATACCCTGTTACATCATTAAATTGGTAAAGGTTGTCAATGTTCCACTCCCCATAAAGATGGTAATCATCAGCCAATAGCGTCTGTCCTAAAGCAAAGATGGCTACAGTGCTTATTACTATTTTTTTTAACATAATTTATCTCCTAATCAAATTCAGGTGTTAAGGTAGTAGGATCAATACATGCAGGTACAGGGCCTTCTAGAGAAAGCGTCTGATTGCTCTCTGTATTGGCGATGGGTATACTGTCTGCACCACAAGGGATTGAAAAGGTGGTATTGATATTGAAGTCTCGAACAGGAGTGGGGGTAGACTCTTCATTATCTTTAAATGAGACGACTTGAATGGAGTAGCGTTGATTGCAGGTTAGTCCTGTAAGGTTAGCATAGACATAGGGGTGTGTCTCCTCATCATTGGCTTCTACCGTAAGGTTAATGTCTTGACCATCAAAGATTCGAAATCCATCCTCATTATCAGAGTTGTCTCTAAAGTTGACCCTTACTTCAGAGAGACTATGCTTTAAGGAGGTTACACCAATGTAAGGTCCAGGTTGATTGGGGGGCGTAGCGTGTGCAAATGTGCCAATACCTGTATAGATAAACAGCAGTTTAATTAAATTTTTTTTATCGATAAACATAATTTCCCTTTTTTATGTGTTAACGGATAGGTTGAATTAGTTTGATACAGAAACTAAAAAACAGTTCAAGTTTTTTCCTATTTTCTTGAACATGAAAAGTATATCAGAAAGGGAGTGATTCTGTTGTAAACTAATTTTATTGATTTGTAAATATTTATTTAATATTTAAAATAAAATTTTAATAGATTTGGGTTTTTAAAAATGGAAAGAGAGTCGATGGATTTAGATTGATTGATAAGGTGGTAATAGGTGGGATAAGTGTGTTAGAAGAGGATTAAAAATCCTCTCCCTTTCGATTGCTAAGTTCGGTTAAGAACTCCTCTAAAGAGTATTTCTGTCGGTAGGTGGTGCTCATAATATGGATAAGAATATCGCCCATATCAATGACTACCCAATCTTCGGTATCGTCAATGTGTAAAAACTCTTCTCCAAGGGGTTTGAGTTCGGTTTTGAGGTGATCAGCAAGTGCGGCGGCGTGTTTGCCCCCTAGAGAGTTGGCAAGTACCACGCGTTTGGCAATGTATTCTATCTTTTCTAGGTCAAAGACCTCGATCTCTTCGGCTTTTTTGGTATCAAGAAGGGTAACGATACGTTCTATTCTTTCATCTAAGTTCATGCGGTTTTTCTGTCCTTTTGTTTGTTGTTTGCGTATGGCTGTAGAGCTGATATCTACATTGACCTCTAAGATCTTAAAGGATCGTAATAGTGAGGTCTTAAGTGGGTAACCGTTGCGTGTGGCAATAAGCCATGTAATCTCTTGGTTAAGCCATTCGAAATTATACCATCTATCAATACCATTTAGATTGTCTGCTCCTATAATAAGGTAGCGAACATCATAAAGGGATTGAAAATATTTGAGGGTGGTGGCTGTTTTGGTGGGCTGGTTCTGTTGCACTTCAAAATCGCTTACCATTACTTTGGGATTTTTTCCAAAGAGTTTTTTTGTCATCGCTAGACGCTCTTGTGGCGATGCAAAAGAGCGTTTTTTAAAGGGATTTAAAAAAGTTGGCACCAAAATAACCCGTTGGATATCTTTGAGCAAAAGTGCCTGCTCTACAACCGATTTATGTCCAATGTGTGGCGGGTCGAAACTCCCACCAAAAAGAGCAACACCCTCTTGTTTATCTTTAAACAACCAATAACCTCTATTTATGTAATATATAACGAATTTTATCATAATAACCTGATGAATGCAGGTTAGAAAACAAAACAAGGGATAGAGATATGGCAGTTAAAGTTGCGATAAACGGATTAGGTCGAATTGGTCGATGTGTGGCGAGAATCATTGCAGATCGAGAGGATATAGAGCTTGTAGCAGTCAATGCAAGTGGGGCAGAGCATATTATTGAGTATGGGTTAAAGTATGATTCGGTGCATGGAACGCGAAAAGATGTCTCTGTGGCAGATGGGTATGTTAATATTGGTCAGACCAAAGCCAAGCTTTTTGCCGAGCGAGATCCTGCCAAGATCGATTTTGCAGGGTGTGGTGCTGAGGTGGTGCTTGAGTGTACGGGAGCTTTTTTAACCCAAGAATCGGTTCAGCCCTATTTGGATAATGGCATTAAGAAGGTGGTCTTTTCCGCACCTGCCAAAGACGATACAGCGACCTTTGTTATTGGTGCGAATGAAGAGATTTATGCAGGGCAAGCGGTGGTCTCTAATGCGTCATGTACCACCAATGGTTTGGCTCCTGTTGCCAAGGTGCTTGATGATGCGTTTGGGATTGAGTCGGGACTGATGACCACCATTCACAGCTACACAGGCTCTCAACCCATTTTGGATGCCAAGCATAAAAAAGATCCTCGCAAAGGGCGAAGTGGTGCAACCAACCTTGTGCCTACTACCACAGGAGCTGCCAAAGCGATCTCTAAAGTATTGCCACAACTCGAAGGTAAGCTCAACGGTCAAGCCATTCGTGTTCCAACCCCCGATGTATCGATGGTAGATTTGACCGTTAATCTTGCCAAAGAGGTGACCTTAGAGGAGGTTCAATCTGCATTTAGAGTAGCAAGTGAAGGATCACACAAAGGAATTTTGGGAATTGATGAAGAGTATCGTGTTTCACAAGATTTTGTGGGCGAAGAGCAGAGCACGGTAGTAGCGATGGATACGATTCAAGTGATTGGTGGTAAGATGGTTAAGGTGCTTTCATGGTACGATAATGAGTGGGGTTACTCATGCAGGCTTGTGGACATGGCGGTTCATATTAGTAAATAGTAAAGGGAATAGAAATTGAAAAAGATAAAAGATTTAGATATTGAGAACAAGCGGGTTTTTATTCGGTGTGATTTTAACGTACCCAAAGATGAAGATGGCAATATTACCGATGATCGACGGATTCGAGGAGCACTGCAGACGATTCGTTACTGTATTGATCGCAACTGTAAGATTATTTTAGCCTCTCACTATGAGCGACCTGAACCAGGGAAGTATGAAGAGAAGTACTCACTCAAAACGGTAGCAACACGATTGCAGACATTGTTAAAAATTGCCACAGGGGTAACCTTGGCGAATGATGTTGTGGGAGATGATGCCAAAGCCAAAGCGGCTGCCCTGCAAGCGGGTGAGGTTCTTTTGTTGGAAAACTTGCGTTATGAAGCGGGAGAGACCAAAAATGATGAAGCCTTTGCTCGTGAGCTTGCAAGCATGGTGGATATCTATATTAATGATGCCTTTGGAGCGTGTCACCGTGCTCATGCCTCTATTGATGCCATGCCACGGCTCTTTGACCGAGAGCATCGAGCGGCAGGATTTTTGCTAAGCAAAGAGGTAAACTTTTTTGATAAGACCCTCAAAGATCCCATTCGTCCCTTTGTGGCGGTGGTTGGGGGCTCTAAAGTCTCAGGAAAACTTGAAGCCCTTCGTCAACTGCTCGATAAAGTAGACAAAGTCATTATTGGTGGAGGAATGGCATTTACCTTCCTTAAAGCTCAAGGGTATGAGATCGGAAACTCATTGGTTGAAGATCATCTACTAGATGAAGCCCGAACAGTTATGATCAAAGCACGCAAAAAAGGGGTTAAGTTCTATCTTCCTGTCGATGTGATTGTTGCCCCTGAGTTCTCTGATACGGTTCCTGCAAAGTATGTAACCACCCAAGAGATCCCCGATGGATGGATGGGACTTGATATTGGACCCGCCTCTTCACGGCTCTTTAGAGAGGTGCTTAGCGATGCTCAGACCATTATCTGGAATGGACCTATGGGGGTTTATGAGATGGATAAATATGCCAAAGGGAGTCTAAAGATGTCGCATAACATTGCCGATGCCAATGCCACCACCATTGTTGGAGGTGGAGATACCGCGGATGTGGCACAAAAAGCAGGTGATGTTGAAGAGATGACCTTTGTGAGTACAGGAGGGGGTGCAAGCCTTAACCTGATCGAAGGTAAAGCCCTACCTGGGATTGAAGCACTTAAAGCTTAATATTGAATTTAATAAAACTATATAATAAAGAGAAAAAGGGGAACCATGATATACGCAGCGAATTTTAAGACCAACCATACACGCAAATCGACACGAGAGTATTTAACCTCGTTACAACTACAACTGTTTAAAAAACGACCCGAGGATCGCATTTATGTTTTTCCTCCTTTGACCGCGTTGGACTACTGTGACAGCAGTAGTGTGACCATTGGTGCACAAAATGCTTATCCTGTAGAGCAGGGTGCCTTTACAGGAGAGGTGGGTTTAGAGCAATTAGCCGAGTTTAACATCAAAACTATTCTTATTGGTCACAGTGAACGACGGGAGATCTTGGGAGAAGACCAAGCGATGGTTGCTAAGAAGTTTGCTTTTTTCCAAGAGCAAGGGTTTGAGATTATCTACTGTATTGGGGAGTCCTTAGAGATTCGCGAGCAAGGCTTTGATGCGGTTATGGAGCATCTTCTTTCTCAGTTTGAGGGGATTGATACCAGTTATGAGCACTTTATGGTTGCTTATGAGCCCATCTGGGCTATTGGAACGGGACGCACCGCTTCGGTTGAGGAGATTACACAGACTCATGAGGCACTTAAAAAAGTGGTGAATCGTCCACTTCTTTATGGAGGGAGCGTTAAAGGGAGCAATATTGCAGAGATTGCAGCCATTGAGTATGTCGATGGGGTACTGGTTGGAGGAGCATCACTTAAGACCGATACCTTTTTGGAGCTGGTACTTCACGATCAATAGCGAGAGAAAAGAGGGGCTTTTGGCTCCTTTTGTGGAGAAAAACAACATAAAAACACATTATATGTTAAAAATGTTAACGATTTAATCTAAAATATTAATAAAAAACATAAAATAATTAGAATCCTTAAGAAAACTACTGCTATACTTTTTTTAACAGAAAAGATTAAAAGGATTCATGATGCTAAACAGAAAAGCACTCTCTCTTACCTTATCAACCCTTATCTTGGTTGGTTGTGGGGGTACCTCCGATGCAACCACCACAAGCAGTACCGAGAATGAAAAAGTAGAAATTAACAGATCAATCAACACCACACAAGCGCATATTCTTGAGGTGATTAATAAAGCCCGATCCGAAGTTCGAGATTGTCATGATAGTCGTGGTCTTGTTGGACCTGTTGCACCCCTAAGTTGGAATGATGAACTCTATGCTGCAGCATACGAGCACAGCAGTGACTTGGCTCAGAGCAACACCTTTTCACATGAGGGATCAGGAACCAGTTCGGACATTACAGGGATGAACCATGGTGGAGTTCCTAGCCTATTTAATGAACGCATTGAGGCAAATGGGTATGTTGATTTTTATACCGTAGGTGAGAACATTGCAGGTGGACAAGAGAGCATCGAAGAGGCTCTAGAGGCGTGGCTAAACTCTCCTGCACACTGTACCAATATTATGAATGAAAAGTATAAAGAGATCGGTGTGGCGGTTGTCTCTGATCCCGATAGTGATTATCAGATCTACTGGACGCAAAACTTCGGGAGCAAAGAGAGTCTATAGGGGCTGATTGAGATAGAGCTCTTTGTAAAACGGCATCGATAGAATCTTTTTATTTTTAAACTTATACGCCTTACTAATCTTAGAGAGATTATTAAGCTCTCCTTTGGTAATGGTTCCGTCAATTTTGGCTGGGTAACCATAGATTTGGATCATCTGTTCAATTAACGCCACTTTATGCTTCTGGTCGGCATTTTCAAATCGTTCCATACTCTTTTCTACCACATACTCATCGACCTCCATGTTTGGTGTTGTGCATTTCCAGTAGGGGACACCATAGAGTCGTCCGAGCAGTTGAATCAGACTGTATTCGGTTAAAATTCGTAACGCTTCATCTTTGGACTGTTGCAAGGTGGCATATTTACTATACCCTATGCCCGATCCATTGAGAAAGAGACCAAAACGGTTCTTTTTTCGTTTACGGTGAATTTCGATCTTGTTGCTGGTTGCTACTCCTGATACATAAGTGCGATCTTTGTAGCGAAACATGCTCAAATCGAGTGCAATCTGTGAAAAGCTGTCGCTCTTGTCGGTGTTAAAGCGTCCATCGGTTTGCCAATCTCCTCCTCCTACATCAATATCTACATCAAAGTTATTACTGGTTGAGATGATCCCTTTATCAAACTGGGTAACCCCACCTGTAATAACCAGTTGAGGAATCGATTTTTTCATCTCGGGAAAGTAGACAAAACCTGTTGTTTTGGTTTCGTACTTATTAAAAATTGGTTCGTAAGCGACAAGGTTGATATGATTCATATTGAGCACAATAGGCGTACGAATAAAAGAGCTACTGTCCATGGGCATTGCCCCTTTCGCAGAGCTTAGGTTCTCGATGGTTTTTACCTGTATACGGTAAGTGGGAGCATTATTTCTAATAAGGAGGCGATTGAGCTTCTTAAAGGCACCTGCAAAGTAGCTGGTGTTGCTAAAAGGACGATCGATTTTTTGCTCCTCTTTTGAGAATTTTGGCTCTTTAATGCTACATCCACTTCCTAAAAGAAGCAGGGTTACAAGGCTAATGGTTTTACTGATCTTGATAATCATCGTCGACCCTTATGGTGGTGTTTTTGATGTAGACATTGACCTCTTTGGTTTGGGGTTTGTCGCGTAGGTCAATTACTTCTAGCTCCGAGACATCTTCATCGGGGACTTTCTCGTAGAGGGGGTCACTGGTCTCAATAATGGTTTTCGGATTTGCTTCTTCTTCGATAAATTCATCCCCTTGAGTAGTGAGCTCAATGGCAGATTCATCATGATTAACAAAGTATTTGTAGTCGTTTCGCTTCAGTGGAATGCTGTCACCGCGATAGGCATCCCCTTCGACTTTGAGATTTTCGGTGAGTACATTGACCTCGATATCTTGGCTACGAAGATCATCGCTTAGCTCTACGGTTGCGATTTCGATGTTGTTGTTTTTGACCACATAATCTTCGTTTTCAATGTATTTATAGACGCGATCTTGGTACTCTTTTTTGGATCGGTTCTTGATCTCCATCTCTTTGAAGATCTCATTCTCTTGTTCCATCTCTTGTTGGGCTTGTGTATCCCAGCTGTCATCTTGCCAATCTGAATCATCAGCCTGAAGAGGTGTACCATGGAGTAGTAGTAGTACGTTAAATATAAAAAAATGTTGTTTCATTGCTCATCCCTATCGCTTGATATTATTTAACACATCGAAATATGCTAAAGAGTATCAAGATGGGAAAACCCATCTTGGTGGTTGGTTTATCCTAATAGACCACGATTTTCCCTTGCGTAAAGTTTGCTCCTGTAATAGAGGTGTCCTCAAGCAGGCAATCACCATGGAACTCTGAACCACTGAGTGTTGAACCATTGGTCATGTAGAGACTACAGAGGTCAACAGAGGCATTGGTGATGGTGGTATCATTAATACTCGACTCTCGATCGATAATGGTATTGGAGAGTGTGGATCCCTCGAGTACACTAATACGACCTTGTGTAACATCGGAATTGGTAATACTAATGGCATCGTTTTCATTGGCAATGGTGTGCACCCCTGTTAATGTGAGACCATTGACCGTTGAGTTGGTAATAAGAACCTCATTTTGAGAGAGGGTGCTGTTATCAACAGTGGCATGATCGATACTACTCGTTAGATTAAGTTGGCTCTCTTTCATTGTTCCATTGGTGATCTTTATGGTTCCTTGTTGAACGTGAGAGTCATTTTGAATCTGAGAGTCTATTAGCTTATTTTGCACCAGTATGGTGGTAGAGATTAGACTACTGTCATTCAGGTCAACCCCTCCTTGTTGAAGTGAGGCATTCTCGATACTAGAGGCATCGATGGTGTTGATGCTTTGTGTATCGCCCACATTGACATTATTTACAGTAGAATCTCCTAAGATGTTGATCTCTCCTTGTCGAACCGTCGACAGATTGATCTGACTATTGTTGATGATCTGGTTCTTCTCTATAACGCTGAGGTTAATAATCTCCCCAGCGTGAAGGGAAAAGCTTATCAAGATAAACAGAGTGACTCGTTTCATGCTTCTCCTTTCGTATATTATTGACCGAAATTAGTCGGTGATAATGGTGCTTCCTTGTTCTAGTACAGCATTTGTAGTAGAGACAGAGTTACTACTTTCCCAATCACCGATAGTATTATCATTACTTAATTGTAGTTGATTGGCTGTTGAATTTGTAATTGATAGTTTACTTTGGGCTATATCTGAATTGGAAGCTGTTAAATTAGCCATAAGATTAACTCTATTAACTTGGCTATCTTTAAATGTGGAATTTTCTATCTCTGTAACATCTTGTTGTAGATTAGAATTGGTTAGAGCAGTGACACTATATATATCATTTATAGCTTCTCGATTATCAGTATTTACAATACCGTATGTAATATTTTGAACTGTACTTCCCATTGTACCATTTGCTACAAAAGTTGACTGTTTGATATTGGAATCTGTTAGTGTAAGTTTATCAATCCAGTTGGTTGTATTTTTACCATAAGCACTTACTGTGCCACTTCTTTGTAGATTGTCAATGGTACTGTTTTCGGCAGTTATATTAGATTGAATGATACTTGATGTCTCTCCATTACCTGTTACATGTTCGATTCTATTTATTTCATCAATGGTAGAAGATGAGTTTGTATTGTTGATGTTTTCTACAGTTGAATTAATTAAATTTATACTGGATTGATTTACCGTGGTACCATCTATCTGCATATAACTAATATTGTTTTGAATATTTTGATCAATATTGGAGGTACTTCCTCCACTAATGGTAGTTAGTCCTTGAGTGATGGTACCATTGATATCGTTTGTTTTTCCATCATTATCACCAAAGGTAGTTACTCTATTTATATTATTGGTTTGTTGCAGGTTAAAGGTAGAGGAGACAACTGCACCATTATTGACTTTAGTTAATCCTTGATCTATGGTTGAATTTTGAATATCTGTATCTTCAAGAGTATTGGTTTCTGTAATTTTAATATTTTCTCCAGAACCTCCATGATTACTACCTGAACTTGCCGTTCCTGTCACATTAGAATTTCCACCAATAATTAAGTTTCCTTGTGTAATAGTAGATTTTCCACCAGTAACTGTTATATCTTTTATGCTGTTGGTTGAATCTAGTGTTGCATTTTCTAATCGACTGCTATCTACACTGGTTAATCCTTGGTAAATCTCAGAGTCTGTACCTGAAATTTGACTATTATCTATGGTGTTATCTGTTTGAGTAATGGTCACATTCTCTACATTTGATCCATTTTTAATATCCGTCTGTCCCTGTGAAACAGTAGCTCCATTACTAATATCTGTGTTGTTGTAAATCTCATTAGTTTGATCAATAGTTAAAGTTGTAACACTATTATCAGCTAAAGCAAGGGAGGCAATGACGGATAAAATTACTAGCTTTTTCATTTTATCTCCTTTAAAAGTTTTTTTATTGTTAGGCAGGTTGATAGCATCAAGAGATGATGCTATCCTTTAGGAAAGATTAGTACTCTTTGCTTCCCATTTCTGCTCGGGCTAATGTTTCACAATCGGCATCTGCACCTTCGATGTTGATATCACCTTGAGATACAGTAGAACCTGTAATGGAACCACCTGTAATGTCATTGTCTTGGTCAACATCGAGTCCTGTAACAGTAGAACCACAGATTCTTAGACCATTTTGAGAGATGTTAGAGTTATCAATATCTGATGTAATATCATTGGTGATATCGCCATTTTTCCCTAGTGTTACATTGGTTACATCACTATCGCCAAGGGCAATATTGGCTTGTTTGATGGTGCTTCCACCTGTAATCTCTGAGTTGTTGATGGTATTTTCTGTATCTTGTGTTAGGGTAGAGACACTTCCACCATTCATCATGAACTCTGCTTGAATAACAGTTGAGCTATTAATATCACCAGATGCATCGGTATTGGTCACTTTGTTGGTGTTATCCAAATCTAACCCTGTCACAGAAGTAGTGTTAACAATAGAGGTATAACTTTGGGTTACTTCTGAGTCATCAAGATCTACACCACTTACCTCATTGTTAGAAATCAATGATGGAGAGGTGAGTGTGGCTTGATTGATTACCGTAATGGCTTGATTAATGCTGTTAGAGCTTCCTGTCATGACAACGTCATCAATTTTATTGGTAGATTTAATGGTTGCATCACTATTGATGGTAGAGCCATTAATGTCCAGTGCATCTTGATAAATATGAGCATCGGTTAATGTTGAGTTACTAATAATGTTATCGTGTGTTCCAGTAAGTCCTGTAACGCTAGAACCATTGGTAATATTGTAGGTATTTTGAGTTACTGTTGAGTCGGTTGTTGAAACTTCATCAATGGTATTGTTATTGGTTCCACCTGTATTAACGGTTAAATTAGTAACTGTAGAGTCAGTATGAATATTGATGTGGTTTTGTACGGTGGTTGAGTTGATTGAGGTTAAACCATCGATGGTATTGGTCACAGTTGAGCTTAATCCATTAACATCTGCACCTGTATCGATTTTTACAACACCTTGAAGGGTGGTTGAATCACTAGTAATGGATGTGCTACCACTGAGTGTATTGGTTTGATTAATTTGTAAATTTTTTGCAGTTGTGCCAGAACCATCGATAGCAATATAAGACTGTCGTACGGTTGAGTCTTGGATTTTGATCTCTGTTTGAATATCGTTGGTAGATTGAATGTCAATATCATCCGCTTCGGCATCCGATACATTGGCATCGCCACTCACAACAAGTGTTCCTTGAGAGACAATAACAGGTCGATTAGTGCTTCCATCAATATCCAAATTGGTCATGGTATTGGTTGAGTGGACTTGGACATTTTCTAGTACTGAACCACTGCCACCTACTGATACGGCTCCTTGGCTTACCTCTCCACTTCCATCAATGGTTCCCCCATCAATTTTACTATCAGAGTCAATGGTTACATTGTTAACAGTGGCATCGCTAATGGTGGTGCTTCCTTGGTTAATATTGAGATCAGCTGAAGAAGTACCATTGACGGTCACACTGTTAATAGAGTTTCCTGTATCTCCACTATCAGCATCTTTTTGGATAATGGTTAGATCATCAACATCGGCACTGCCTGTAATGGAGGTTTTTCCTTGAGTAGCGGTGACATTGTTGAGGGTACTGTCTGTTACTTTATTGACTTGATCAGTAGAGAGATTATCCACAGTAGCACCAAAAAGCATTGCAGAAGTTACGATTGAGATTACGATAGTTTTTTTCATTTTTGTATCCTTTGTTTTGAAGACAAAGGTATATTGTGCTATAATAGATAATACACAATATACCAATATGTTGTGTTAGCAAACTTTCCTCGCCAAAGTATAAGTTTGCGACTTTAAACCTTATTCCCTCTTCGTGTAAGAGGGATTTCCCTTCTGAGACTCATCCTCTTCAAAAATAGTTTTTATCCGAGTAACGATTCCCACTTGAAAAGTATAACGAAAGATACTCTTAGAAAAGTTAGATTTTGTAATTTAATATGTTTTTTTTAGAAAAAAAATACATTTTTCCATAATAAAACATATTTTTTAAGACAAAATAAACTTTTAAAAGTAAAAAAGAACCAATTTCAATAATTATAATTCTAATAATTTTTTTAATAAAAATATTAAAGTTCATATTTAAGATATAGATTTTTAATGCGATCTTCTAAATTTACCCCCTCTTTTAGGGTGATTTCCTCTGTTTTTCCCAAAGTTTCTCGAACCGTTTTGGAATCTAATTTTATTCTTGAAAGAATTCCAAAGGTAAGCATATCAAGATCGGTAGAGAATTGATTATAAATCATACTAACCTTAAAAATTTTTTTATATATATCTTTATTCTGAAAAGTTATAAAACTCTGATTCGATGATCGGATGGAGGTGAGAATAATGTGTGATTTCTTGATATCATCAAGATAAAGCTTCCCTTTGTAGCTTAATTGGTCATTGTAGAAGGCTTGAATATTTCTATCTTGATCGATGAGATATTTGACTTCCCAGATTTTTGGTTGACCATCGGTCATGATTGATCCGTAGCTATAGGCATACCATGTGCCAATAAGATGGCTGAGTTTGGTGCCAATTTTAATATGCTTTTGTTGCAAAAAGTCCTCATAGCTATAGCTCTCTTTTTTGATTTTTTCAAAATCATAGGAGAGATTATGAATAGAGTCTCGATTATTGGTGACCTTAAAGTAGCAGATACGATCCCCGATATTACGATAGATGGCAACCTTTTTATCGGTTTTGTCGTAGAGAAAATCGTAGCTAGAGATCCCTTTTTGTACCTCTTCAAGTAGGCTAATAGAGAGCTCTACACTGCTTTGTATAAGTTGTTCAATAACCTCTTTCTGATAGCTGTTAAGCACCATTTCTTGGGGAACGATTAGTATCATATCAATCTTAAGTCCCGATTTTGCAAGATCCATTATCTGATGGAGTGCCTCTTTAGATCGATGATCCTCCTCTTCGAAGAGGAGTGAATCTTTGGCAAAGACAGGGTAGACAAAAGCACAAGAGGCATTAGGATTTAGGGCAAGCTTTTGAAGAAAAATCTTACGGGTACTTCGACGACGATAGCTGTAGAAGGTACGATTGTTATAGACCTTTTGTGAGATTTGATTGAGTGCACTGAGCCCATTGTGTAGTAGACTAATATAGATATCTTGATCAAGACTCTGATGAAGAATCTCGCGAGCCTTTTTCATAAATGTTGTAATATCCAAAATTTTTTTATGGAGTTTTTTTAGATAGTTCTCTTTGGTTGAGCTGTAGATATCTTGGGTAGACTCATCCGAGACAAGGGTATCGCTCTCGTTGGCATTGAGATAAAAGAGTTGTTCTTCTTGAGGGGTAAGAAGTTTTTTACTCAGAAGATTTTTCCCTGCAATAGGAAGTCCCTTGTCGTACGAGAGTCCAAGGCGGAGTCCATAGATGGCAGAGTTGTTTTTAAATCCTTTATTGAGAATAAAATAAAAAGAGAGTCGCTCAAAACTGTTCTTAACAGAGATATGGTAGTAGTCGTTAATGATATTTAGTTCGCCATAGTAGGGGTCAAGATCTTGGTCTTTATAGAGATCTGAGCTGATAATACGGATCTTATATCGGCTAGGGTCGATCTCTTCGATGGTGTAGATACTTACAAAGGTAACCAGTTTAAGATGGACATCATAGTAGTAGATGTATTTGTATTCAAAGAGATTTTTAGGACGTGTAATGTGTGCAATATAGAGATCCACTTGTCGTTTGAAACGTTCAAAAGAGTCATCTAGGAAGTTTTGTTTAGTAAAGAAGAGTTGTCCATCTTTATGAAGCTTTGAGATGGGATAGGTATCAAAATAGAAGGCTTTAGGGCGTTCAATATCTCCTTCATACCATTTACCAATAACGCTCTTTTTACGCGTGGCGAAGTTGGGTTTTTTACCATTCCAGAAGAGTTTTACAAAGTTATCTTCACCGATATTTAGCTGTTCATAGAGGTAGGCAATTTTTTTTGAGAAGAGATTTTTCTTCATGGATGCTCCTTTGGATTAATAATGTGGGAATGCTCGTAACATTATGCCGAATCTATTAAATTCTAGAGAATTCTCTCTTTTTTCTAATTATGACATATAATTCTGAAAAAATTCTATTTATAATATTTAAATTTCAATAATTCTATAATAATTTCAATAATTCATTTGTGTAAAAGTGTGTTTTTTTACTTATTTATAACATTTTTATAATGCTTTCATGTTAAACTATCGATTAGAATTTATAATTTTTTTTAAAAATTACTAAGGCGAGGATATGCATAATTTAAAATTTTCTCAACTCTTATTGGTTGGTAAACCTGATGAGCAACGTTTTTTTGAGAATTATTTTCGAGAGGTAATGTTGCTAGAGAGGAATAGTGATGTTTTGAAATGGTACACAAAAAGTACTTTTTTTACCATTTTTTTAGATTGTGACTCTCTAGAGGGGAATGTTTTTGAGATTGCCGAAGAGATTAGAAAGCATGACCATAAGCGGGTTATTGTTTTTTTGAGTAGCAAAATAGATCGCGATAAACTACTTAAAGCGATTCCACTGCATCTCTCTGGATGTATTCATCGTCCATTGGATCAGAATCAAGTAGAAGATGTATTAGAGCATGTACAGAGCGATCTTGAGCGTATCTCTGAAGATTGTATTCGTTTGAAGTCTGGTTATCGCTTCCACGTGGCAAAGCAGATTCTTTATGATGCTTTTCATCAAGAGGTAAAGTTAACTAAAAATGAGTTAACACTTTTGAAAATTTTACTACGGGATCGGGATAAATGTGTCGAAGCAGAGGTGATTGAACATGAGATCTGGGAGGAGGATTCGCTAGAGATTGATTGTACCAATCGTTTAAAAAATCTACTCTATAATTTACGCAAAAAACTCCCCGAAGGGAGTATCTCGAATAACTATAAGCTGGGTTATAAGTTGCTCTGCGAAGAGAGTTAGGGGATTATTGCTCTTTTTTAGGTAGAAATTTTCCACATCCTTTAGATGGGGTTCCGCCAAAGTGTTTGACTTCACGGGCAGTTTTATTCTCAAAAATTACGGTTCTTTGGCAGTTGGGGGCTTCAACGCATTTGTCGTTACTGCAACCAACATCTTCTGGTACTTGTGCCATGGTGGGCTCCTTTGATTTTAAAAGTTTAATGGTTTCGAATCATATCAGATTTTTTCTTTATTGTAACTCATTGGTATAGTGCCGTTTTATTTTAATGATCTCATAGTTGGGGTGTGGATTCTTTTTGGAGCTGTTTTGATCTAAAATAAGCTTTTTCTCTTCGATGATGTTGCCCTCTTTATCATAGCGGTAGGACTCTGAGAGATAGTCGATATAGTCATAACAATCTCCTGAGAGAATTTGATGTTCTCTAGAGGTAAGTTGTCCTTTTGGGTTGTAGGTTTTCGATTGGGTATATTGACACTGGGTCTCATCTCCGTCTTTTGAAAGAAAGGATTTGCCTATTATGTTACCTTCAGAATCATACTCGTAGTGTGTGATGAAGTTAGAACTCTTTTCCTCTTTGTAAAAATTGGTCTGTTTTATCTCTATGGTTTGATTTTGTTCATTATATTGTTTATCAACAACAACTTTTAGAAAACTCATATTGATAACAAAATGGATTAGGTTGTTATTTTCATCATATTGATTTTCAGACTCCTCTTCTTGGTTGCTGTTTTGCTCTTCTGGATGAGTAAGAATCTCTTTTTGATGGTACTCATCTTCTCCTGTTTTTATGGAGATTAGGTTGTTTTCTTCATCATATTCATAACTCTCATAGTCTATGGTTTTGCCCATATAATCAACGGTTTGCTTATAGCGTAGGTTTTTATTTTTATCGTACTCTAGATATTTGATGGTGTCCTTTTGAGGTAGATCAGGGTAAGTATGGCTTTTTTCAATGATTTTTCCCTCTTCATTATAGGTATAAGAGATCTCATCATTAGCAGAACGCTCTAAGATCAGATGCTCTAGATGATCATAAAAGGCTATCTTGAGATCATCGACAACTTCAGTCTCATTGTGGTAGTAGTGTTTTTCAACCTTGAGGTAGTTCCATGCTCTGACCAACATGGTAGTATTGCTCTCTCTCCCTTGATCGGTTTTGATGGAGACCTTAAGAAGGTGATCTCCTAAGCCAAAGGTAGTGGAGAGATTTTCTCCCATACCCACGAGTTGGTGTTGCTCTTTCCAAAAGATGGTATAGTGTTCATCAGGAAGAAGGTTTTGGATTTTAAGTTCAAGCGAGACCTCCTTATCACGTGAGATATTCAACTCTTTTGGAAGGATAAGTTTGAGTTCATCTTGGTAGGCTACCTTCTGCTCTTTGGGCATGGGGATCTCTTGAGAGAGTACTTGGTAGTGGATGGGCTCTTCTTCTGTAGATAGAGATGGAGGTGGGTAATGAGGCTTTAGCTCTTTGGGTGCAATACTTGGAGTCGAGATAAAGAGATAGAGCAGTATGGTCGCAGTAGAAAGTAGCAGGGCTAAGATATATTTGGGCATGGTGGTTGTCTCTCCTATTATTAAAATTAATATATCTTACAGGATTGTTTTTTTAAATAAAATAAATGATTTTTCTAGTTAGTTATGAAAGTTTTCTACGTTTTTAGATCTATTAATGAATTTTAAATGATATTTAATGGAAAAATAGAAAAATTGAGGAAAAGTTAATGAAAGATTGCCCAAATGGAGAGAGATCAACTTTTTGGGGGGTGTGAAGATTTGGAAAGTAAAAGATTAGAATTAATTAATAAATGTTAAGTTTTGTTGAAGTATGTTTGGGTTATACTTTTAACATATAAGTTTGACACCCAAAATAATATAGTTTTCCCAACTTTTACAATCTGTGATTAGTATATGATATCTCCTCCTTTAACGGGGTGGAAAACTTATATCCCCTTTTTACTGCACATCAAAATCAAAATATCTTTTTTTATAGGGTTCATTGCTTAATGTAAAATGCCACCACTCCTCTTTGAGGGCTTTAAATCCATGTTGAACCATAACCTGATGCAAAAGCATACGATTAGCACGCTGTTGTGCGGTAAGGTTAGCTTGATAGACTCCCGATTGAGGAGAGAAGAGGTCAAACATCGATCCCATATCCAGCTCTTGTGTGGTGTTAAGATCAATAAGGGTCAAATCAACCGTACTGCCACGACTGTGTCCTGATCGTTTGGCAATGTATCCAAGTCGAAAGAGATCTTTTTTCTCTACAGTCGGATAGTAGAGAGATTTCATGCGGGTATCGTGGAGATCTTTTCCCCATTGGACAAAATGATCAACTGCTTTTTGGGGACGATAAGCATCAAAAATCTTTAATCCCAGTCCAAAAGGGTGTAGTTCCTCTTGAACTGCTTTTAGTGCCTGAGTGGCTTGCGTTGTAAGAATCGCTTTAGGTGCAAGATACCCATGGATGGGCTCTCCAATAAAGTTATTTTGGGTGGCATAACGGATCTCTAATACCACAGAGGGGATCTCTGCTTTGATGTAACAAAATCCCTTGGGGAGAGGAGATTTTGCCTGTAGTATGGTGTTGAGTAGCAGAAGGATGGTGAGATATCTATTCACTGAAGTATCCCTGAGAGAGAAAGAGGGGATTTTGGATGTAGCTTTTAAACATCTCTAGTGCCTCGGGCGAAGAGTCGAGTCGCAAGGTGGCTTGGGCACCACTCTCTTCTGTCCAGTTTTCATGCCAGTAAGAGATCGCCTTAAAATCGATGTACTCTTTTGCCAAGATACTCTCAAAGGCATTTTCGATCCAGAGGGCTTTGTCGCCATCGGGGTGATGATCGGTTACCCCAAACTCCAAGAGGGCAAAGGGCTTTTCGGTTGAGATATCCAAAATCGAACGGTAGCCTTGGGCAAGGATCTCGTCAAACATCTCCCAGTTCTCATCATCGGGGCTCATTGCACCATAGAGGCTAATCCCAATCCAGTCGATGTAGGCATCACCAGGGTAGTAGAGTTTGGGCTGATTCCATGGCTCATCGGGAAGAGAGTGAATATCGGGATGGAAAAACCATGTAATGTGTTCGACCCCCTCTTCATTAAAGAGTTCAATAATATGTCGATAGGCATCACGGTAACGTTCAGGTCCATCGTAGTAGTTGGGATCTCCATAGCCATCTTTGGTATCGGCACCATTAAATATGCCACTCCATCCAAACCAGTTGCCATTGGGTTCTACGGCAAAATCGACCAATAGGGGAATGTTGTCTGCTTTAGCCGCTTGTGCCCATTGGCGAAGTTGTGGATCAAATACGCCATCAATAATATGTTGCAAAGAGAACTGCTCCTCTTGGACAAACTCATCTTGTGTACTTCGTGGGAGGAGCCGCACTAGAGGAATGCTTCCTTGATCGTGGATAATATGAATGCTCTCTTTGGGGTAGGTGATGCCGTTGTACCAGTTTTGCGAGAAGCATGCCCATGCGATTTTTTTATTTACAAGGTTTTCAAAATCGATAATCTTTTGAGCTGAGACAAGATCTTCTGGTCCTCCAAAATCGGGAAAGGCACCAAAGTAGATCTCATCACCTGTGGGGCTGAGCAGTTTGACCTCTTGATCCTCGATGGGGTTGTTACAGCCCACAAAGCTGAGCAGGAGCACGCCCATTAGGTATCGGATTGGTTTTTGAATATGTTTCATGCTTCTCTCCTTTATCTCTTGGGGGATTATATCTAATGAAGGTTAGAGTTCTGTTATACTTTCACTTAATAAAAAATTAGGAATAGGATGTAAAAATGAAAGAGTGGATAAAAAAACAGTTAAAAAAGATTCAAGAGCACCCTTTTATTCTTTTGAGTCAAAAAAAGCTTAAAGATTTTAATAAAACCCTGCTTCTTCGTGAGAAGATTCTCTTGGGGGTCATGGTGGTTATTTTGATCGATCTAATGATCGCACTCTTTGCCCCCTCGGTCAAGAGTGATTTCTCACGACTCTATGAGGAGGCAAAAGAGCTTAATGGAGTGGATCTAAACAACTCGGCACTCACCGAGATGCTTAAAGCAGATAAGGTCTATTTTTTAGTAGATAAGGATCTTAATGTTCAGGTACTGCTCCAAGAGGGGAATGAGTCACGAATTATGCCTGATATTCCCATCTATAGTATTACACGCAATATTGAAAAGGAGCTGATTGCACATGATATTAACTACCAGTGGATAGAGCCCAAAGAGGGGATGGGTGGATTGGTGATTTTAGGCTTTTTGAGTCAACACCTTTTTGAGATTATAATGATCGGTTTTCTCTTTTTTATGTTACAACGTTCAGGAATGATGCTCAATGGCAACAAGTATACCATCTATTACCCCAAAAAGATCAAAGGGAGTATGGAGGATATTATTGGCTATGAAGATATCAAAGAGGAGATAAAACACCTTGTGGAGATGCTTAAAAACATCGATCTCTATGCGAAATATGGGATTGAGGAGGTCTTTAATATTATGTTCTCAGGTAGCCAAGGGACAGGAAAAACCACCATGGCAGTCCAGATTGCTAAAAAGCTAGAGGTGCCTATTTTGGTGACTACAGGAAATATCGAGACAGGTTTTGTAGGAGGTGGTGCCAATGTTATTAAGAGCATCTATGCCAAAGCCAAATCCCTTGCACAAGAGAATCGCCACCGTAGTTGTATTGTCTTTATCGATGAGGCACAAAACCTACTGATGAAACGGGGTGTTTCACGGGAACGCTGGGCAGATGATAGCCCGAATGAGCTTTTAACTCATCTTGAGGGGGTAAAGAGTACCAATGAGGTGCACATTATTACCATTGTGGCATCCAACTTTGACGAGAGCAACATGCAACTCGATGAAGCGATGGCGGCACGTTTTAAAAAGAAGATCCATTTTCGTCTCCCCAATGAAGAGGAGAGAAAGGCATTGATTATACATTTTCTTAAAAAGGTAGAGGAGCGTAGCGAGAATATTGGTGTCGAACATCTTGCCAAGGTCTTTTCGGGAACAAGTCCACGAACCATTGCAACCATTATCCAAGAGGCATCGCTTTTGGCACTTGCCAAAGGGGAGCAGGTCAATCAAGAGCATCTTATGAAGGCATTTGAAGTGGTCATGATTGGTCAATCCAATCGTAAAACTACCCAAAATCGTGAAAAAGAGCGTCGTATTATTGCGGTGCATGAGATTGGTCATTTTATGGTAGATTTTAAACAGACATTCGATGGACTAAACGGAGATTGGCTTAAGACCAAAGCAAAAATGAAGATCATTAAGATCTCATCAGAGAATATCTCTCGGGCAAATGCCTTGGGGTATGTATTGCATGAGTCTGAGGATATTCTTTTACGAAGCATCCATGAGCTTGAAAAAGAGGTACGTATTCTCTATGGGGGGGTGGCAGCAGAGGAGCTGATCTTTGGAAAAGAGCATACCACCACAGGGGCAACCAATGATATAGAGAAGGTCACCAAGATTTTGCACCATCTCTTTATCGAGAGTGGTGCCTATTCACAAAGTAAGCTCAAACTCGATGAACTTGACCCTCTTAAAAAAGAGGCGTATCAAGCGATGCACCAAAAAGCCCAAGAGCTTTATCATGAGACCCTTACGCTTCTTGCTCAAGAGGAGCAAAGAATCCTCTATCTTGCAGAGGCACTCATGAAACAGTGGGTACTGAGCAAAGAGGAGATCTTTGATCTTCTAGAGGCGTATAATGAGCAAAAATCTACAAATACCTGCATTAATGAGTAGGGCATGCTTTTATTCTGTGTCTAGATTGTAGTGTCGGTAGGCTTGAAGTTGGGTATCTTCACAGATAAAAGAGATCCCCTCATGCTGGTAGTAGGCTTTGTAACTATCGTAGATGGCATCGCAGTCGGATTCATTGTAGTGATTAATAATAACCAGTTTACCTGCTTCTAGAAATTGACGCATGCCTTCGTGATCCCACCAGTTTTGGTTCTGGTGTGAAGACTCATAAAGTACGCCATCAAACTCATCAAACCCCTCTACGGTATTTTTTGCCATGCACTTCATCCCTTTGGCATGAGTGTAGGCACAGAGCGTATGGATATACTCTTTGGCATCCTCTTGGGTAAGTTGTAGGTTGTAGGTGGTTTTGGTTTCAGGGGTAAACCAGTCCATGTTGTCAAACTCAACCCAATCAAATCCCCATTGAGTTAAACGATCGATGCGTTGTTGCATGATCTCTAAAATCCCTGTGGTGGTCTCGCTGACATAATATTCTCCTTCCCACTCCGCCCACTCTTGGGTTGCAAGATAGGGTTGTAGTGCCTGAAAGTCTGTTCGCCATGTTTCGCCTGTACCTACCGAGATATACCCTGCAAGTTGATTTCCTTTTGCTTTGATGGTTGGAATTTTTTGTGTTAGGTTCTCCTCTTGATCAAAAGGATCAATAAGAACATAGGCATTAATAGCTTTAGATAGAATAGTCTCAAGGGTATCGGGTTGAAAATTCTCTTGATAGGCTTGGTTAAAGATGGCAATGCTTTTGGATTGATCGGTCTGGTTATTATTGGAACATCCGATGAGTAGTAGCGTACTCAAGAGGGTTAGGGCACTTCTCATATCTCTCCTTATGGATTTTTGATCATTATATCCAACAACAAGAGTATCTCAAAAGAGTTTCGTAAAATAAATAAGTAAGATTGGGGAAATGTAAAAAAAAAGTTAAGTGGTGGCGCCAGACGGAATCGAACCGCCGACACAAGGATTTTCAATCCTTTGCTCTACCAACTGAGCTATGGAGCCACGTTTAAGTAGTACTTCTTATCTGAAGTGGCTGAAATTATAGCCACTTAAACTTAAAGTAATATTAAATTATGAGTAATTTTGAATAAATTTGATAAATTCTTCTCCTCGATGTTGATAGGAGTTGAATTGATCGAAACTTGCTGCTGCAGGAGAGAGTAGGGCAACCGCATCTTGGGTAAGTCGTTGATCGATGATCTCTACGGCATGCTTTAGGGTTTGAGCGGGGGTAAAGGGGATCTTAAAGGTTTGAGCAAGTTGAGCAAGCTTTTCACTGTTGGCACCAATGGTATAGAGATGAAGATCTTTTTGGGTTGCCATCAACTCAAAAAGTGGGGTAAGGTTGGCTCCTTTATCTTTTCCTCCAACAATCAGATGGATAGGGCGATCTTTATAGGTTTTAATCGCTTGGATAGTAGCATCAAGATTGGTGGCTTTGGAGTCGTTGACCCAGAGTCGCCCTTTAGCGTCTCTAATCTCCTCTTGTCGGTGTTTATCTAGACCAAAGCTGTTGATGGCATCGTAATCAATCTCGTCAAAGAGGGTTTTGGTTACTGCCAAAGCGAGCAGGGCATCTTGTAAGAAGGCAGCTCTAAAACGGATCTTTGTGGGATCAATGTCAAAGTAGGATGCTAAAAACTCGTTGCTATCATACTCGACAATAAAGGCATTGCTTTGGGGGAGATTAAGCCCTTTGGGAACAATGGCAAGTTCCCCCTCTTTCATGGTTAATAGTGGGCGTAGTTTGTCGGCTTCGTATGCTTCGGGGCTTCCGTGCCAATCGAGATGGTCGGGAGTAATGGGAAGTAGTAGATAGATATTGGGCGAGGCAACTTTGGTGTGATGAAGGGTAAAAGAGCTGGACTCTAGTATCCAGATAGGTGCACTAGGGTCAAGATCGGCCAGTGGGGTTCCGATGTTGCCTCCCATTTGTGCCCCTCGTTTGGAAAGTAGGTGTCCTAGCATTTGTGTGGTGGTGGTTTTGCCGTTAGTACCACTAATCCAGATACTAAAGGGCATCTCTGGGGCAAAGTAGTCATATTCACTTAAAAGATGTTGGGCTGATTGGATCAGCGGGTGTTGAGGAGGAAGGCTTGGAGTGGTGACTTCGAGTTCACTCTTGAGTGAGTCAAAAAAGTCTGAAGGGAGAATACGATTGTTCTCCTCATCGATACGAGGGTGTTGGGCATTGTCATCAAAAAAGATACAGCCTCCCCCGAAACGTTTGGCAATGGCTCTTGTGGTGATTCCATAACCAAAGAGAATGGGTTTTTTCATGTTGGGCTCCTTGGGGCTAACGAATTTTTAGGGTAATGAGGGCAAAGAGATTAGAGAGAAAGGCGATCATCCAGAAACGTACAATAATCTTATTCTCTGCCCACTTTTTCATCTCGAAATGGTGGTGAATTGGAGCCATCAAAAAGACCCGTTTATTGCGGAGTTTGTAGCTTCCTACTTGTAAAATCACCGAAACGGTCTCGACCACAAATATCAGCCCAATCAGTACCAAGAGTGCTTCGCTTTTGCCAATAATTGCCATGTATGCCAGTACGCCACCAATGGCGAGTGAACCTGTATCGCCCATAAAGACCTCGGCAGGGTAGCAGTTGTACCATAAAAAGCCCAGTAGTGCTCCCGAGAGAGTGGTGGCAATAATGGCAACCTCTCCAACACCTTTGATATTGGGCATAAGAAGATATCCCGAGAAGATGGCATGTCCTGTAATATAGGTAATAATGCCCAGTGTTGCCAACGAGATAATGGAGGGAACCGTTGCAAGCCCATCAAGCCCATCGGTAAGGTTTACGGCATTGGTTGTTGCCAAAAAGACAAGAATCCAAAAGGGGATGGCAAAATAGTGCATATCAAAAATGGGCTCTTTAATAAAAGGGAGATAGAGGGTGGTAGGAAAGTTGGCATAAAAGATCAAAAAGCTTACAACTAAGGTTCCAACAAGGGCTTGAAGAAGGAGCTTTCCTCGACTTGTTAACCCCTGAAGATTGTCCCCTGTAAGGATTTTGCCCAGATCATCTTGGAACCCGACCAGTGCAAAGCCAATAAGGGTTAATAAACCTGCAACAATATAAGGATTGGTAATGTCTGCGGTTAAGAAGAGTCCCACAATGGTAGCCACGACAAAAACCGCACCACCCATGGTGGGGGTGTTCTGTTTGTTGGCGTGGTTGGGAACATATTTGTTAATGGGTTGTTGTGCTTTGCGAGCAATTGCCCATGCCATAAAACGGGGCATCAAGAAGATGGTCAAGAGAAAAGCGATAAAAAAGCCAAATCCAGCACGTACTGAGATGTATTGAAAGAGATTGATGTTGAAGAGATCGTAAAGAGCATATAACATATTAGATAAATCCTGATTTAAGTTAATAAGTGATATTTTACTTAAAAAATTCTAAGAGATAGGTCGAAAAATCAAGATGAAAGTTCAAAAGACAGTTTTAATTATTACCGACGGGATAGGGTGTAAGCCTGATAGTGTATGTAATGCCTTTAAAGATGCAACCAAGCCCACCTATGATCGATTGATGCAAGAGGTTCCAAAAACATTGATCTCTACTCATGGTTTGAGTGTGGGGTTACCTGAGGGGCAGATGGGGAACTCTGAAGTGGGGCACATGACCATTGGTGCAGGACGGGTTTTGTATCAGGATCTGGTTAAGATCTCTTTGGCACTTAAAGATCGTTCCATCGAGAAAAATCCTGCACTCAATGAGACCCTGCAAAAGAGTGATCGGGTACATATTGTAGGACTTTTAAGTGATGGAGGGGTACATTCACATATCGAACATATTATGGGGTTAGCAACGCTAGTCAAAGAGAAGAATAAGCAGGTCTTTTTACATCTGATTACTGATGGACGGGATGTTTCACCCACTTCGGCAAAAGAGTATATCGATCAGATCGAAGCGATTTGTGATGAGCAGATTATGATTGCAACCGTAGCAGGACGTTTTTATACCATGGATCGTGATAATCGATGGGAACGGGTTGAGCGGGGTTATAATGTCATGTTTAAAGCTGAGCCAAAAACCAAGCTTTCACCACAAGCTTATATCGATAGCATGTATGCCAAAGAGATCTATGATGAGTTTATTGAGCCTGTTGCGTTTGAGCATTATAATGGAATGCTCTCAGGTGATGTAGTGATTATGGCAAACTTCCGATCCGATCGGGTACGGGAGATCACCACTGCACTTGGAAGTGTTGAGTTTGATGGGTTTGAACGTCTCTATCTCCCTCTAAATATTGTTACCATGACACAGTATGATGCCTCATTTCCCTATCCTGTAATGTTTAGTAAAGAGGTACCTAGCAATACCCTCGCCGAAGTAGTAAGCCGTGCCAAATTAACTCAGTTACATACCGCAGAGACCGAGAAGTATGCCCATGTGACCTTTTTCTTTAATGGTGGGGTAGAGGAGCCCATGATAGGAGAGAGTCGCGTATTGATTCCAAGTCCCGCGGTTAAGACCTATGATATGAAACCAGAGATGTCCGCTCCTGAAGTGGGCGAAGCGGTGCGTAATGGAATGGATGAAGGGTATGATCTGATTGTGGTGAATTTTGCCAATGGTGATATGGTAGGACATACAGGAAACTATGAAGCAGCATGTCTTGCGGTCAGTGCTGTGGATACAGAGTTAGGTAAGATCTTTGAAAAAGCCAAAGAGAGAGACTATGCCATTGTTTTAACCTCGGATCATGGGAATTGTGAAGAGATGAAAGATGCTAATGGTAATAGACTCACCAACCATACTGTAGGAGAGGTCTGGTGCTATGTCGATGCCAAAGGTATTGAGTCCCTAAATGAAGGGGGTGGACTCAATAATGTGGCTCCAACAGTACTTAAGATCATGGGCTTGGGTATTCCTGAGGAGATGGATGAGCCATTGTGTTAAAAAAGAGGTAATTTTATTCTTTTTTATGCTTCTTTTTGCTATTATTTAGCAAAATGGAGCTGTAAACAAGGGAGATATTATGGACAGTGCACTCAAAGAGTCTGTCGCCACGCTATTTTGTCATGCGATAAAGTTAGATAATAAAGATATAAAAGTAGAAAAACGGTTATTTTGTCGTTTTATAGGGGAGGATTTTGATTGTGACAGTAAAGAGGCAGAGGAGCTCCTTGAAAAAATCTTAGAGCGAAAGGTAGATGATAATATTGATACGCATGTATCCATTATCTCTAATGCTCTGTATAATCAACCCTACAAAAAGATGAACATTCTCAAGCAGTTAAACCATATTATCTTTCGAAGCAATATGCGAACCGAAGATTATGAGTTTTTTGATAAAGTAAAAAATGCCTTTTTTCATCGTTAGAGTAGGGCATCTATTTATCTGAGATGAAGTGTCGATACTTCATGTCCTCTTCAATCACATGTTGAACAAGCCATTTGGTAACAAAGTTGCCAATATCTTCAACATGTTGATCATCCTCAATCAACTTTTTTAACCGCTTATTGAACTGTTGGTGTTGAACAATATGCTCTTCTAGTCCAGGAAAATCCTCCTCTTGGATATAGATCTCTTCATAGATGAAGTGTTCGATACTGTAGTCATTAAGTGCAATAAAAAGTTTTCTAAAATGCTCCTTGTCATCAATCCCTTTTTGGACAAGGTCATAGATCTCATTCGAGAGTTCAAAGAGTCTTTTGTGCTGTTTGTCAATCTCTATTTCATGCATAGAGTATTCATCTTTCCATTTTAATAGTTCCATCACTTCTTCTCCCAATATTCCCAACACTAGAGTATATTTGAAGATAACTTATAACATAATTAAATATAATAAAATCAGAAGCAATTGTGTAGATTTTTATCATTTTTGTGTTATTATAGAGATTACCTACTATAAAAAGGAGTTGTTATGGATAGAATGTTAAAGGAGTCTGTTGCCGCACTGTTTTGTTATGTTATTAAGATGGATAATAAGGATCTCGATAAAGAACGACCCATATTTTGTCGTTTTATGAAGCAAGATTTTGGTTGTAGTTGTGAAGATGCCAATCGTCTGCTTGATGAGACACTTCAAAAAGAGTATAATATCGATACACAGATTGCCATTATTGGAAATGCTTTGGCAAATAAAACCTATGAAAAAGTAAGTATCCTAAAGCAACTCAATCACATTATTATCAAAGATAAGCTTCATGAAGAGAACTATGAGGTATTTGAAAAAGTAAAAAAAGCATTTGCTTTAGCCTAATTGATTCTAGGTTATTAATCTCTTTTCTCCCTCTCTGTTGTGAATTCTTAAGATTTTTTATAGATCTTTAACAACCAATAGACTACAATTACCATATTTTGTAATAAAAAGGTAAAGGTATGAAGTTTACAGGTAAGAACGTACTCGTAACAGGATCAAGTAGAGGTATTGGTGCCGAAATCGCCAAGAGTTTAGCAGGGTTTGGTCTCAAGGTTTGGATTAACTATCGTAGTGGTGAGGCAGCTGCAAAATCGGTTCAAGAGGAGATCATCAACGCAGGTGGCGTGGCAGAGGTGATTGGTTTTGATGTGAGTGATGAAGCTGCATTTGTTGCTGGGATTAAAGAGATTCTTGCAACCGATGGGGAGCTTGCTTATCTTGTGAATAATGCAGGAATCACCAATGATAAGCTTGCCATGCGTATGAAAGCAGACGATTTTATGTCGGTGATTGATGCCAACTTAAAATCGACCTTTATTGGGTGTCGAGAGGCACTTAAGAGTATGCGTAAAAAACGTTTTGGTGCGGTGGTTAATATCGCATCGATTGTGGGAGAGACAGGAAATGCAGGGCAGACCAACTACGCAGCCTCTAAAGGGGGAACCATTGCCATGACCAAATCATTTGCTCTTGAGGCGGCGGCTAGTGGTATTCGTTACAACACCATTACCCCTGGTTTTATTGCCACAGAGATGACCGATATCTTAAAAGATGAGATTAAAGATGCCTTTACCGCAAAAATTCCAATGGGACGATTTGGAAACCCTTCGGAGGTTGCCGAAGCGACTGCCTTTTTATTGAGCGATCACGCTTCGTACATTACGGGTGAGACGCTCAAAGTTAATGGTGGGATGTATATGTAGATGCCGTCTAAAATACTCCTTCTTGAAGATGATAAACTGTTTAATGAGACATTAGAAGATTTCTTGGAGGAGGAGGGATTTGTGGTGCGTACGGCACTTGATCCTTATAGTGCACTCGAGGTGGTTTATGAGGAGCGTTTTGATCTCTATCTCTTTGATGTTCAACTCCCCTATGAGAGTGGTTTCTCTCTACTGAAAAATCTCCGTGATGCAGGAGACCTTACACCGACGATTTTTTTAACCTCACGAGATGATAAGCCTTCGATGATCGAGGGGTTTAATGTAGGGGGAGATGACTATATGAAAAAACCCATTGATCTTGATGAGCTTCTTGTGCGTATTCGTGCACTGCTTCGACGGGAGTATCGTCATGATGAGATCTCTTTGGGTAGATACCGAATCGATTGTAGTGCAAAAGAGCTCTACAGAGAGGGAGAGCTGATCAAAGTAAGCAATAAGGTTATTGAACTATTGCTTCTGTTGGTTCGAGCCAATGGGGAGGTGGTACTTCATGAAGAGATCGAAAAGTCTCTTTGGCATACCGATGAGGAGATCAGCTTAGGTGCAATTCGGGTCTATGTAGCAACCTTAAAGAAATATTTTCCCAATGCAATCAAAAATATTCGTGGGGTAGGGTATCGTTTTTTGGTTGAGGAGATCTAGGTGGGTCGTGATCTTTTTATTGGTACGCTACTCTACACTTGTTCAACACTGATACTTTTTGGGCTCTTCCACTTATCGGGATGGAGCTTAGAGAATCCTATTTTTTGGCTCTTTCTACTGGGGCTTTCTCTGAGTTTTGGTTATATTATTAGTAACTATATCCTTTCGCATAAGCGTCAAGTTGATGATCACCTCTTGCACCTAACCAAAGAGATTCTCCATGAGCTTAATATTCCTCTTGCTACCATTCAAGCCAACTCCTCACTACTTAAACGTACTCTAAGAGAAGATACCAAAGGGCTGAAGCGTTTGCATCGGATTGATGATGCACTCTTGCGTCTAGAGCGTCTCTATAAAGAGTTGGTTTACAGTATAAAAAAAGAGATTCACCCTATTGAAAAAGAGCGTTTTGCTTTGGATGTGTTGCTTAGTGAGCATGTTGATGGGTTTAGATTGATGCAACGGAATCCTTTTGTATTGGATCTTTCACCACTGTTTATTCGGGTAGATAAGATAGGTTTTGAGAAGACATTAGATAATATTATTATGAATGCGATGAAATATTCAGCCAAATCATCACCCATTAAAATTCTCTTAACAAAAGAGGAGCTTATTATAGCAGATCAAGGGGTTGGTATTGATGAGACTGAGTTGGTACGTATCTTTGAGCGTTATTATCAGCTGGATCGACAACATCAAGGTGAGGGAATTGGACTAGCATTGGTGAAAAGTTATTGTGATAGAGAGGGAATAGGAATACGGATTGATTCCCAAAAAGGAGTGGGAACCAAGGTGATTTTAAATCTAAGATCGGTAATCGATACCTAGATGTAGGATCGATCAAGTTGATAATCATCAAATTTTTGAAGTTTATTGGCGATAATGAATTTACGAAGTTTTCGTGTATATTTCTCTTTGAGTTCACAGTAGTTAATAAGATACTGAACCAACTGTAGCGGATCTTTGGTAATGTCCCGTTGTTTTCGGAAGTTTTTGTATGCTCCTCGACCAATTACCTCGAAGTAGTGATCAATGGCATCACTAAGGGTTGCATACTTACGGACATAGATCGCCTTACCATTTCGGGTTCCTTTGGCTCTCATTCGTGGCTCATTTTTATTGTATGACCACATACCAAAGATGTTTTTTCCTTCTTTAAAGAATCGAGACTCTCCCCATGCAGACTCAATGGCTGCTTGTGCTAAAATGATACTAACAGGGTGGGTTTGCATACGGAGCAGTAACTCTTTATTGTCACGAGTACGGTAGGTTTTGTATTGTTTTTCAAGAAAAGCAATATCTTCTGCCGTTGGATTTTCTGTATGAATAATCGCCTCTACGCGGTTACGCTTGACTTTGAGCTTCTGCTTACTAATAAGAATAGCAGGAAGAATCATGTTAAAGAATTTCTTCTTCTTCTCTGAGACCTGAAGCTTGTTGAGTGAAACAGTATTGACATAGTTAATAGGTTCAATACTTTTACTCTCAAAGATTTTAATGTCATCAGGGGATGAGATATGTTTTTGTACGGTTTTGACATACTCCGTACAGCTATCCTTGGATGGCTTATCTTCTGTAACCTCCATCGGTGCTTGAACAACTTTATCTGCTGTTGTCTGTTGGGCAACAACAGTAGATTTATCGTACGCTTCTACTTGTTTTGCCACCTCAGATAGATAATCTTGATCCAAAGCATTTGCAAGAAGTGTAAGAGTAGCAAATGTTAAAAATTGTTTTACCATGTTACGTTAAGCCTTTAAAAAAAAATTTGGAAATAATACAATAATAAACTTAAAATAATATAAAATAGAGAAAAAAATCCTACTTTTGTTTAAAAAATAATAAAATCAAACAGAAGTGTTACGAATGTGCCACTTTTCATCACGTTTTGTGACGTAGAGTTTCACGCTTAGGGAGGCTTATATATAATATAAGTAGGCTTTATGAAGGGCTTTTAATAAAATTATAATTTTTTGAATCGTAATTAGCTTTTAGTCTTTTTTTGCTATACTTACGGGCATAAATTTAAACTAAACAGGAGAGTGTCATGGCACTATTTGATGATGTAAAAGAAGTAGTTGTAGAGCAACTAAACGTAAGCCCAGATGAGGTAAAAGAGGAGTCTAAGTTTGTTGAAGATTTAGGAGCTGATAGTCTTGATGTTGTTGAACTTGTAATGGCACTTGAAGAGAAATTTGATATTGAAATTCCAGATGAAGATGCAGAGAAAATTGCAACCGTTAGCGATGCAATCAAATTCATCGAAAGCATGAATCAATAATTCAACACATCCCCAAAATGGGGATGTTGATTTTAAACTATACCTGAGGATTTATTTAGTATTTGTCCTGACGTATATCTTAAAAGTTAAATAGGAGATCGAGTGAAACGCGTAGTAGTTACTGGCTTAGGAATGATCAACAGTGTGGGGCAAGATAAAGAGACGGCATTTTCAGCCATTTTAGAAGGTAAATGTGGAATAAAAGAGATTGAACTGTTTGATGCCCAGAACTTCTCGGTGAAGATTGCAGGTGAGATTGTTGGTTTTGATCCAAGTGAAGTAATGGACGCCAAAGAGGTTAAAAAAGCCGATCGTTTTATTCAGTTGGGGATTAAAGCAGCCAACGAAGCGATGCAAGATGCCAATTTTGGTGATGAGATTGACATGGAGCGTTTTGGGATCTCTTCTGCTTCTGGTATTGGGGGATTGCCCAATATAGAGAAGAATTCTGTGGTCTGTAACACTCGAGGTCCACGTCGTATTTCGCCTTTTTTTATCCCCTCGTCATTGGTGAATATGTTGGGTGGATTTATCTCGATCGAACATGGAATTAAAGGTCCTAACCTCTCTTGTGTAACTGCATGTGCTGCAGGAACCCATGCGATTGCTGAAGCGACCAAGACCATTATGCTAGATGGTGCAGATCAGATGTTGGTTATTGGTGCGGAGTCTGCTATCTGTGGAGCAGGTATTGGAGGGTTTGCGTCGATGAAGGCACTAAGTACCAACAATGATAACCCTCAAGAGGCCTCTCGACCTTTTGATGCCAATCGTAATGGATTTGTTATGGGAGAAGGTGCAGGTGCATTGGTGTTAGAATCTTATGAGTCTGCTGTGGCACGTGGTGCTAAAATTTATGCTGAAGTTATTGGTTTTGGAGAGAGTGGTGATGCCAATCATATCACCACACCTGTTCCTGAAGGACCCTATCGTGCCATGAAAGCAGCCATGAGTATGGCAAAAGCCAAGGTGGGAGATGATCTTAAGATTGACTACATCAATGCACATGGGACGAGTACACCCGCCAATGACAAAAATGAGACCGCTGCGATTAAAGAGCTCTTTGGTGGCAAAGAGAACTGTCCACCTGTAAGCTCAACCAAGGGTCAGATCGGACACTGTTTGGGAGCTGCTGGTGCTATTGAAGCCGTTATTTCAATTATGGCGATGCGTGATGGAAAACTTCCACCAACCATTAACTATACCACACCTGATGAGAATTGTGATCTTGATTATGTTCCCAATGAGGCACGCGATGCAAATCTTGATGTGGTGATGAGTAACTCATTTGGTTTTGGTGGAACCAACGGGGTTGTAATCTTCAAAAAATTATAAGGATCTTATGTGGCAACTTATTTAGAGTTTGAGAAAAAAATTGAGCAGATTCAAGAAGATATTGATGCTGCTCGTGCCCGAGACGATGAGTATGCACTAGAGAGTTTTCAAAAAGAGTTAGACAAAGAGGTTACCAAGACCTTTAAATCGCTTAGTGATTATCAAAAACTTCTCTTGGCACGTCATCCAGATCGTCCCTATGCACTGGATTATATCCGTCTCATTATGGAGGATGCCTATGAGATTCATGGGGATAGAGCCTTCCGTGATGATCCAGCCATTTTGTGTTATTTGGGTTATATTGATGGTCAAAAGACCATGGTTATTGGTGAGCAAAAAGGGAGAGGAACCAAACATAAACTCAAGCGTAACTTTGGAATGCCCAATCCTGAAGGGTACCGAAAGGCATTGCGTGCGGTGAAATTAGCAGAAAAGTTTAATATCCCTGTACTTATGCTTATCGACACCCCAGGTGCTTACCCTGGTCTAGGAGCTGAGGAGCGTGGACAGAGTGAAGCGATTGCTCGAAACCTCTTTGAGTTTACGAGCATCAAAGTTCCTTTGATCTCTATTGTTATTGGTGAAGGTGGATCAGGTGGAGCCTTGGCAATTGGTGTAGCTGATCGATTAGCAATGATGCGTTACTCTGTTTTTGCGGTAATCTCTCCTGAAGGGTGTGCTGCTATTTTGTGGAACGATCCTAAAAAGGTAGAACAAGCAAGTGCCGCACTTAAGATCACTCCAGATGATCTCTATGAGCATGGTTTGATAGATGATATCTTAGATGAACCGCTTATTGGGGCACATCGAGAGAAGCATCAAGCTGCTGAGGTGGTTAAATCTTACTTCCTTGAGAAGGTTAAAGAGCTCAAAGCTCTTTCGACTGAAGAGATGCTTGATCAACGCTATGAACGGTTGACCTCTGTGGGAGCCTATACCGAATAAGAGAGCCTACTTTTGGCTCTTTTTTAATAAAAACTCATTCAGTTCTCTCTCTAGCGGCTTGTTTGTAAAGTTGATAAAATTGATACTTCGAACAGTTGTCTCTAGGCAAGCAATCTCTTTTTCTACCACATTTCTAATGGTTTTTGCAAAGTTTTTCTCTTTGGGAATCTCCATAGAGAAGAAGATATCATCACTTAGATAGAACTGTAGTTCATTCTCTTTTTTAATGATGTTTAGGTTCTCTTTGCGTTGTTGATTGTTGGTTTTAGATAGGTACCAAAAGAGCCCCCCCAAGATTAAGAGTAGCAGTGCCACTAAAAGATGTTTGGTAAAAAGATAGAAAAAACTTCCCCCCATAATGGTTAAAATCATAATCCATGAGACTCTTGATAGCTTCTCCATAATTGATCCTTTTGCGATATTTTCGAATGGATTATAACATTTATAAATAAAAATATACAAAAAATATGGTGCTATCGCTCCTCGTAGTGAAGTTGCATCCCCTCGGTGGTCATCATAAAGCCTGTAATGGTAATTTTACCCTCGTGAACCATTTTATGGTGTCGCTTACAAAGAGGCAGCAGATTAAAATAGTGGTTTTTATCGAAATGTTCAATGCGTCCATGATCATCGGCTAGCTCTTGAGGTTTAATATGGTGTACCTCATCAACCATTTGCCTACAGAGGGCACACTTGGCGATATAGAGATCTTTGTTGTAGTTGCTACGTTTCTGTTTTTTGAGTTTTTTAAGTTCGGAACTCTCTCCTGAGAGTGTGGCTCGGATCTCGTAAGCATTTTTTAGAAACTCAGGATCCATATGAAGCGATTTTGCAAACTCTAAACCATAGAGTGAACTCCCCATGCCCAGTTGGAGTTGACGGTTATAGATGAGTCGATCATTCTCTTCATCGTAGGTGACACCAAGGTGTAAAAAGATTAACGAAGGGATATCTTTTAGTGCATCGATATGTTTGAGTTGATGCAGGTGGGTTGCGAAGATAAAGGTAGACTCCAAAGAGAGGAGTTTAAGAATGGCACCAGAGACAATGGCAAGTCCTGATTCTGTTTCGGTTCCCTGAGAGATCTCGTCACCCAAAATAAGACTACGTTTGCCTGCCCGATTAAAGATATTTTTTAGCTCCATCATCTCTACTGCAAAGGTTGAGAGCCCTTTGTAGAGATTGTCTCTAGAGAGAATACGGGTAAAGAGTTTGTCATACATGCCCAGTTTGAGTTCTGTTGCGGGGACAAAAAATCCTGCTTGTGCCAGAATGACACTTAGTCCAATGCTCTTCATGAGAGAAGATTTCCCTGAAGAGTTGATCCCATAGAGAAGGACTCCTTGAACGGTTGTTCCTTCTGTGGCATTAAGGGTAATGTGGTTATGGGTGGTTGGGATGCCATCACCCAGATAGATATCGTTGGGGACATAGATACCACTTTGCTGATTGGCTTCGATAATGGGGTGGCGTAAGCCAATCGCCTCATATCCATTGGTCTCCTCTATGATAATGGGGCGAGAGAGGTGCATCTCTTTAGCCGCTTTAGCATTGGAGATGGCAACATCAATATTAGCAATAAAATCAATAAGCTCATCCAGCAAGTGAGAGAAGTGTTTCTCTAGTTCATCAAGGCTCTGAAGGTATCGCTCTTTGACCAGTGCAATCAGCTTGACTTGATTGGTCTCGTAGTGTTGTGTAATCTCTTCAAAGAGACCTCCTGTGATCTTAACCGAGTTTTTGAGGTATTTAAAGTGGAACTCTTTAAAGAAGTAGTGTTGACCATCAATGGTAACAAAGGACTCCTTGAGCTCTTTTTCAATCTGAGTAAAGCGATTTTTGGTCAAGTTAATGCTGTAGCCTTCACTCTCAAGATAGCCTATCTCTGCGTAGCTGTTTTTGGTATGGTTTTTATTGGGTTGGTGCTCTTCAAAGAGTCGGTTGATATGCTCAATAATCTGTTGGAGTTTATTGAGTTGGGCATGTTGTTGCTCTAAAAGGCGATCGATGGTGGGATAGATCCCTTGAACAAAGATATTGTCATTAATTTGATCGATACGAAATGTAGAGCAGATCTCTAGATTGAACCGCTCTTCAAGATAGGTTTGAAACTCCAATAGCTCATGGATCATCTTCTCTTCGAGATCAATACCATCCTCTTGGGCATCCTTAAGTAGGTTTGTAATGGCATCGAGTGAGACTTTAATATAGGTGAGTTCCATCGGATGGAGTTTTTGGAGTTTAATGCGTCGGGTGATACGTTCTAGATCATAGATACTCTTAAGGTGGGTATCGTAGTGTGTGGTTCGATGGAGTAGGCGTTGGGTTAAGTCATAGCGGGACTCAAGGATCTCTCGGTCAATAATGGGCGAGAGAAGACGCTCTTTGAGAAGTCGTTTCCCAAAAGCCGTGGAGGTTTTATCCATCAACTTAAGTAGGGTTACTTCGCTTGGGTCACGTGAGATAACACCAAGCTGTTCAAGGGCATTATTTCCTAGATAGAGGTGTCGTTGGGTACCCAAGAAGTGAGGACGATTCATTTTGGCGATGATCGCCTCATCGTGGTCGATAATAAAATCGATCAAGATCGCTAGTGCTTCTGTGGTATAGGGGTGACGCTCTAGATCGAGATACTCAATAGGAGAGAGAAAAGAGTTGATATTGTAGACCCGAGAGAAGAGCTGATTTTGGTAGCGAATTTTAGATCGATGGGTATTTAAAGAGGTAGGGAAAAGTCCCAACTCTAGGTAGTTTTTAATCCAAGTTGGATCGATATTGGGGTTATCAAGGGTGAGAATTACTTCGGCGGTGTTGTAGGTTTGCAGTAGGTTAAAGAGCTCATCGAGAGCGTAGGTTTTATCCTCTCTACTTGAGTGCATCTCGTTGACAATGGTCTTGCCTGTGGTGACATCAATTGCAGCGTAGCCTACCGAGTAGATCCCTTGGTTCTCGTCAATAATCATGGAGACGATGTTGTTCTCTTTGGCTTCGGTCTGATACTCAAAATTGGTTCCTGGTGAGATAATGTTGGCAATGTAGCGTTTAATGTGTGGCGGTTCGCCTTTTTGTTTGACCATGACAATGGTGTATTTTTTGGTGTCGATTAATCGGGCAATGTAGCGTTCGATTGAGATGGTAGGAACCCCTGCGAGTAGCGGATTTTTAATGGAGTTTTCTAGAATGGCTTTATTTTTTCGGGTGAGTTGAATATTGAGCAGCTCGGCAACCTCTTTGGCTTTTCCTATTTTCATCTCATCATTGTTGACCTCATAGAGTTCAAAAAAACTACCAATCTCCATAAGAATAAGGGTATCGGGTCCATACTTCTCTTCGAAGTGACGCTGTAGATCAAAGTAGATCTCACTAAGGAGTCTGTTTTTGGCGTTTAGTATCTCTGTGGCTCGCTTCACCGCTGTTACATCCTGTGGTTGATTTTAATTGGGGGAAATTTTATCGGGTTGGGGGTTATAGTTGCGTTAATTTATGCTTTAACTTGACATTTTAAATTATTAAGTTAAAATTAAAATATGAATTAGATCGTGAAGGAATTAAGTATGTATATAGTTAGACTCTTATGGGTAACGCTTGGACTCTTCTGGTTGATGGGGTGTAATAGCAATTCAACAAACAGTGTTCAGAAGAGTTCAAGCGAAGATCTTGCTTTGGTCAAGCATCTTCCTGTGGCAAAAAACCAAGAGCTTTCAACCCCTGAGGATACAGAAGCTATAATCCATCTCGAGGGTGAGGATGATCTAAACGACTCTTTAGTATTTGTTGTTACCTCTAGACCTAAGCATGGAGAGTTAAGTGGGATTTTGCCCAATCTTATCTATACGCCTCACCAAGACTATAATGGGGAGGATAGTTTTGATTTTAAAGTCAACAATGGTAGTGATGACTCCAATGAAGCAAGCGTTAAGATTACGGTTCTTCCACGTAATGACCCGCCCGTTGCAGAGTCCCTTCAGTTGATACTGGTACAAGATAGTAATAAAAGTTTTACCCTATCGGCGTATGATCTGGACAGTTATCGGCTCTATTATATCATTGAACAATCTCCTGAGCATGGGCATTTAGAGGGAGCCATACCAGAGTTGATCTATGTTCCTAATAGAGGCTATCATGGAAGAGATCATTTTATCTTTTCGGTCACAGATGGTAACCTCTCTTCTCTACCTAAAGAGGTAAATCTAACGGTAATGGAACTGGCAGATCTTAATGTCACAATCTCTGGAAAACTAACCTACGATCGAGTTCCTGTGCGTAGCAACTACGTGGGGCTTGATTACACACAAACCTATCAAGAGAGCATTAAGTGGGCAGAGGTGGTGCTCTTGGATGCAGAAGGTAATGTATTGCAGGTAACGCAGAGTGATGAGAATGGAAGCTACTCTTTCCCAGAGATCGAGCCCAATAGTATGGTAAAAGTACGTGTCTATGCTAAAATGGAGCAGACCAAGGCACCTAGCTATTTGGTTAAAGTCGTGGACAATACAGCTCAGAATGCACTCTATGCACTCGAAGGAGAGTATCACTCTTCTGGTTCAACCGATACTATTCGAGATCTTCATGCCACTTCAGGATGGAATGGAGCAGCTTATGGTGCTACGCGTCAAGCGGCTCCTTTTGCCATTATGGATGTGATCTATCACTCCATGAAAAATATTATAGAGGTCGATGCTAATGTCTCTTTTCCTCCACTGTTGGTTAACTGGTCAGTAGAGAATGTTGCCGCAACAGGGAGTCTTGAGGATGGGCAGATTGTCACCTCTCACTATCAAGAGGGTAAACTTTATATTTTAGGAGATGCCAATAGCGATACCGATGAGTATGATGACCATGTAATTGCTCATGAGTGGGGACACTACTATGAGGATAAGTTTTCACGAACCGATTCGCTTGGAGGGATGCATGGAGATGGTGACTATCTGGATATTCGTGTTGCGTTTGGTGAGGGGTTTGGTAATGCCATCTCTGCAATCTCCTTAAGAGATCCTATCTATTTTGATACAGGTGGAGTATCGCAAGCGTCAGGGTGGAGCATGGACATCGAGAAAGATCTTGCAACCAATGCAGGCTGGTTTAGTGAGGTGTCAGTTCAGCGGATTCTTTATGATCTCTTTGATGCCAATAGTGATGGTGAGGATAACTTATCTATGGGCTTTGCACCACTGCATCATGTTTTTATTGGTAAGCAGAGGGTAACTCCTGCGTTTACCTCTATATTTAGTTTTATTGATGCCCTTAAGCGTGAAAATAACGAGAGTACTTATCAGATTGATCAAATTGTGGCACAAGAGGGGATCGGTACAATCTTGGATCCCTATGGAGAAAATCGTAGTTTGTTGCCTCAGATGTATCCTTATAGCGATTTAAGTGTGGGAGAAACCTTGAGTATCTGTCTAAGCAATACTTATGGAGATCTAGGTTCGCGTAATAAGTTGGGCAATCATCACTATATTCGATTTTCAATCGATCAGAATGCCACGTACGAGCTCAAAGCCATACGGAGTAACGGTTCAGGAAGTGATCCCGATTTTTCTCTGTTTAAAACCGATAATGGGTTTGAACTGGTTGGTGTAGCCGAGAGTCCTCTTGCAGATCTTGAAGCGGTGCAGAGCCAACTTGTAGAGCATGCTTATTTGCTGGATCTCTCTGATTGGAATACGCAGTCAGATGCCTGTTTCGATCTGAGTGTGGAGGAGATTTAGTCTCCTCTAGAGCCACCAGACACGAAGTTTTCGTTTCTTGATCTTTGCACGTTGTAACCCTTGGTAGGCTTTTTTGATAACAGATTTATCAATTGCCACATAGGCGTATCGATCAAAAACATCAATTTTCCCAATATCTTGACTGGATATGCCCACCTCTTGGCAGAGGGTTCCTAGGATGTCTCCTGCACGAATTTTCTTCTTTTTTCCTCCATCTAGGCAGAGGGTACGCATGGCTCCTTGAAGTACAAATGTTCGATTAACTTGGAGCCTATCAATTGGTTTTAGTGTAAGATTGGGGCGTATGAGGGGGAGCTTTTTAAGTGCATATTCATCACAAAGGGTAACCGCAATACCATGGGCATGGGCTCGTCCTGTACGTCCAATACGGTGGGTATACTCTTGGGGTTTGTTGGGGATATCGTAATTGATGATGAGGTCAATCTGTTCAATGTCCAATCCTCGTGCGGCTAGATCGGTGGCAACCATGAGTGGTCGAGAGTCATTGGCAAACTGCAAAAGCATCTCTTGACGCTCATACTGCTCTAGATCTCCATGGAGTGTGGCGACATCAAATCCTCTCTTTTCTAAATCGGATGCAACCTCTTGGGTGGTTACTTTGGTTCCACAAAAGATTAGTGCTTTGTCTGGACAATGGTGTTGTAGCGTAGCAAGAAGGGCTTTGGGTTTGTTTTGCGTTGTGTAGCCAATCTCTTGAATTTGTGGAAGGCTCTCCTGTTGAGGTTGAGCAGTAATGATACGGGGCTGATGGAGTATCTTTTGGCTTAATTGCTCAATATTGGTGGGGTAAGTGGCAGAAAAGAGTAGGCTTTGGCGTTGTTTGGGAAGCTGTGATGCAATTTTTAAGATATCCTCCTCAAAACCCATCTCAAGCATTCGATCCCCTTCATCTAGAATGAGTGTCTCAATTTTTTCTAGTGGTAGGGTTTGACGACTGAGATGATCGATGAGTCGACCAGGGGTTCCAATCAGTACATCTGCCCCTTTTTGAAGAGAGTTGACTTGTTGGGTTAATGAGGTACCACCATAGAGGGTAAGTACTTTAAGATTGGCTTGGTGGCGTGCGAGTGCCTGAAGACGTTGGGCAAGTTGTTGGGCAAGCTCTCGGGTAGGGGTGATAATAAGGGCTTGTGGTTGGGGTTGATTGGGTTTGAGTTTAAGAATAAGTGGAAGTAAAAATGCCAGACTCTTTCCTGAACCCGTAGGGGCTTGGGCAATAATGTCCTCCCCTGCTAAAATAGGAGGTAGGGCGAGTTTTTGGATAGGGGTCATGGTATCAAATCCCAAGGCGTGAAGGTTTTCTAGTAGCGGGGCAGGAAGATCAAGATCTTTAAAATGGTTCAATGGTACTCTTTTTTGAGCGTATTATACTTAATCTTTCTCTCGTTTTATCTTTAAGAGGGTCTGGTTGTATTGATCATAAATGGTGTAGTGATCGTTTTGTACTTTGATCTCGATCTCTTCGTTGGGAAGTGTGGCGACACGATGCCCTAGATGTAGTCCAATTTGTGGGATAGAAGCGATGATTTTGTAAACTGCCATCTGTGCGTTGTTAAGACTACTGTTAAATTGAAAAGCAGGGCTCTGTATGCTTTGTGCTTCGAGGTCTTGTAGTATCTTTTCACCATGAATTCGTGCCTTTAGGGTACTTGCAGGGATATGATCAAAGCCCAATAGATTAATGGCACTGCTGTTGATAATCAGTACTACCGAGAGTGAAAGTATGGTGATAAGCAATCGATGTAGTGGTGGTTGATGTTGCAGTCGAAGGATAAAAAGTCCTACACCAAGGCTAATGGATAGAAGCCCCAACAGTAGACGTGTACTGTAGGTAACCTCTGTCCAGAATAGGATAGCAAGAGGGAGAATAAAAACAAGTAGTACCTCGGTATAGTAGATAATCAGTCGATAGCTAAAGAGTGGGGTAGAGGAGAGCGTTTGCAGGATCTGTTTATGTCGGTTGGTGATGGTATTAAGACGTAACTCTAGGTTGGAGAGAAGTGTACCTGCAATCAAGACATAAAACCATGTAAAGAGTACAATGGTAGCAAAAGAGATGTTAAATAGACTCTGGTTGAGAATGGTCTGAATATCTTCAAAAGTGATGATATTAAAAATAATGGTAGTATTAAGCCAGATGGTAAAGACCGCTAAGATCGCAGAGAGTAAAAAGGTACCAATCTTAGTGAGCATCATGGGAAAAATATAACGAATAAAGAGGTGATAGGTGATAAATACCCCACTCATCCAGAGGATGGCACAGGTAAGTACCCATTGGATATTTCCTTGAGATAGAAACCATAAAAATGGGATTGTAATCACCGAAAGGATGAGGGATATTAAAAAAGTATCATGATATTTTGTATAGTTTTCTGGTGAAACTTTAGAAATCAAGATTATATCCTTTATTTAAAAATATATTAAGTTTTATAGGAGAATTATAATATAAAAGTCGTTTTAGGTAGTTAAAATCGTTTTAAAAATCAGAAAACAACGATTTATTGATTTAAATCTGAATTTTATTTATGAAATTATGTTTATAAAGGTGAATAAAACGATAAAAGTTCATATTTTTTATGAAAAGTAGCCCTCGAGGTGTCACAATTTGAGTATAATTTTGCTAAATTCATTTTATAAGGGTACAGCTATGATATTTATTATTGTGAAGACGATTCATCTCTTTGCGGCGTTTATCTATGGAGGATTTCTGATTACCGATAACCTCTTTTTGAACAAAATGCCACGGAGTTTGACTCCCGAGGAGCATGCCAAAGCCAGAGAATCGTTTATGATCTATGTTCGTAAAGTGGTACCACCAAGTCTGATTGTGGCGGTGGTGACGGGTCTCTATCTGATTAGTCAAGTCTTTGGTGAGATTGGAGATGAGGGTTTGAGTCATTTTCAGATGGTTTTGGCACTCAAAGCCTTCTTGGGTATCTGGCTAGGGTTACGTGGTGGATTGCAGGTCTATTTTAAGATCCAGCCACTGGTCTTTAAAGGGCATCAACTCCCCTTTGCCTTTGTGGTGACGATTATCTTTTTGTCACAATTTATGCACATGGTCTAAACAGGGATAGATTTCCCTTGTTTAGGTACGGTATTCGGCATTGATCTTGACATAGTCATAACTAAGATCACATCCATAAGAGGTAAAGCTCCCCTCTCCAATACCCAGATCACAGGTGACACGAAAACTCTCTTTTTTCATGATCTTATAGGCAGCCTCTTCGCGATCGGCATCGAGTTCACGTTGGGTATCGGAGTAGATAAGTAGATTATCGTAGTGAATCGTTAAGGTTGATTCATCACATGCTACACCACTGGCTCCAATGGTCGAGGCGATACGACCCCAGTTGGGATCTTCTCCAAAGAGTGCGGTTTTAACCAGTAGGGAGTTGCTTAATGCTTTGCTAGCAATCTCAGCTTCATGGTCATTTTTAGCTCCTTTAACCTCGAAGGCGACCAGTTTATTGGCACCTTCACCATCTTTGAGGATCATCATGGCAAGTTCAAATGTAATTTTATTAAGGGCTTCACGAAATGCCTCTTTGTTGTAAGTTCCCGATACCCCATTGGCAAGGAGCATAACAGTATCGTTGGTCGAGGTATCCCCATCGACAGAGATACGGTTAAAGGAGTTCTCCGTCGCTTCGTTAAGAAGCTCTTGCATATCAGCTTTTGGGATAGCAGCATCGGTGGTGATGAAGCAGAGCATGGTTGCCATGGCGGGATTAATCATTCCTGCACCTTTAGAGATGGCACCAATATGAAATGTTCCCCCTTCATCTAGGTCGATTTTAAAGCAGAGCTCTTTTTTAAAGCTATCGGTGGTCATAATAGCACGGGCAGTAGCATCAGAGTTTTTAGCATCAAAATTAAATTTCTCAAATGCGGAGATAATTTTTTCTTTGTCCAGTCGATACCCAATAACACCTGTTGAGCTCATAATGGGATTATAGACAGGAAGGTGTGTTCCTAGCTCTTCAAAGATATGGTTGATATCCTCAACTCCTTTTGAGCCTGTCATGGCATTGGCATTTTTGGAGTTCATAAGAATAAAGTTGGTTTTAAAGTTTTCAGGGTATCGTTGGTAGTGCTTGATGGGGGCAGCCTGAAAGGCGTTGGTCGTAAATTGTGCGGTTACATCACAGAGTACTTCGGAACGAATGAAGGCAACATCGCCATCTTCACTGTTGGTTTTCATTCCAACATTGACCCCGTCACAAAAAAATCCTGCGACATTATTGATTCCACCTTTGATTGACAATAGATTAAACATAATTACATCTCCTCTGGTTTGGTTGTTTTTCGTATAAGTTTTTTGACTTTTCTAATCCCTTCACTAGGACCAATAAGCAACAGTTTACTCCCTGCAGTGATGGTGGTATCTCCTTTTGGCATGGGGATAAAGCGACCATCTTTATTGCGTAGACCAATAATGGTAACATTGGCTACCTCTCTAAAGCTTGCATCTTTAATCTTGCGTAGAGCCAGCCATGAGGTCTTGGTAATTTTTGCCTCCTCCATATCGAGTGGAGTATCATGTTTGTAGAGAAACTCCTGAAGGAGGTTCTCCATATCGGGACGAATCGCCATGGCATTGATCCTTTGTGCCATAATGCGTGTGGGGGTTACGACTTTATCGGCACCGAGTTTACGAAGCTTCTCTTCATCACTGCTTGAGTGGGCATTAGAGATAATCAGATAGGAGCGTTTTCGTCCAATCTCCTTTTCGTAAAGACGAACCGAAGCGATGGTGGCGATATTATCGGCAATATTGTCCGCAAGGGTAATGATCCCTTTGGCACTAGATAGATGAGATTTGAGAATTGCTTTTTCGGTATGGGGCTCCCCTTTGACAAAATAGGGATAACGGTATTTGTTGGCGATCTCTTCGATATTCTCATCGGGATCAATCACCACAAAAGGAATGTGACTCTTTCTGAGGTGTTTGGTGACTTGAATGGTAAACTCATTGTGATAACAGATCACATAGTGCTGTTTTAGTCGCGCAATATCGTACAGCATGCGTCTCTCCTTGATAACATTTTGCAACTCTCCACGGTTGAGCACCTCCACAATAATCCCAATCGCTACAGAGAAGATTAAAAAACCAAAGATAATAAGACTAATGGTAAAGATCCGACCAATATCGGAGATGGGAACCATCTCTCCAAACCCTACCGTGGTAAAGGTAATACCTGTCTGATAGAGTGCGTCCATAAGGCTCATATCTTCGACAATCATGTAGCCCAATGTCCCAATCAACATGGTTAAAACGGTTAAAATAAGGGGGAGTCTAAATGGTGCTAAGAGTACATATAACTCATCATTCAGAGTTATATGTGGTTTGGAGGTTTCTTTCCAGTTCAGAAATTTTGCAAGCCTATTTTGTGAAGCCAAAATAGTCTCGGATTAAGGCTTACGCCTCAGCTGTTTGTGCAGTTGCTTGGGCAGCTTTTTTCTTCATGGTTCTAAGTGTTGATGCAGCTACCTTAATGCGTCTAGTTGTCCCATCTTCAAGTGTGATCTTAACTGATCTTAGGTTTGGGAGTTGTCGTCTCTTTGTTTTGTTGTTTGCGTGTGATACATTGTTTCCAACCAATGGACCTTTTCCAGTTACTTGACATCTTCTTGCCATCATATACCCTTTGTATTGATTATAGTTCGTGTTTTGAAAAGCGTCTGTTTCTGCCCTCAAAAAAGTTTTGCGATTATAGTGGAAAGTTACTTAAAAGGAGGAGAGAAACCTATAGAATCTATTCGAAGCAATGTAAATCTTTGATGAGTTGTTTCCTGTCGAAAAAAATGAAATGAAAGTGCAAAAGAGTTCTCTTTTTGTTCGATTTTTTTTCTTCATTTGGTATAATGTCGAACAATTAAAAGATAGGATGTTTAATGTTGGTAGCTCCAAGTATACTCTCAGCCGATTTTGGACGGTTAGCAGAGGAGATAAAGGCGATTTGTGATGGTGGATGTGATCTTATTCATGTGGATGTAATGGATGGACACTTTGTGCCCAATTTGACCATTGGTCCTGTGGTGGTCTCCTCTGTAGCCAAGGTGGCAACCAAGCCACTGGATATCCATTTAATGGTCGAGAACAATACCTTTTTTGTGGATCTTTTTGCTCCTTTGAAACCCAAATATATCTCGTTTCATATTGAAGAGGAGAAACACCCTCATCGCCTGATTCAGAAGATTCGTTCATTGGGGATCTCTCCTGCAGTCGTGCTCAACCCCCATACCCCACCCGAGGCAATTGAGTACCTCTTAGAAGATCTTGATATGGTACTGCTCATGAGTGTAAATCCTGGTTTTGGTGGTCAGAAGTTTATCCCTTCGGTTGTGGACAAAGCCAAACGTCTTAAAGCGATGATTGAGCGGATCAACCCCTCGTGTCTTATCGAGGTAGATGGTGGTGTTAATGATCAAAACGTTTCCATATTAAAAGAAGCAGGTGTTGATGTTGTGGTGGCAGGTTCGTATGTCTTTGGTCATAAGCAGGGTTATGCTCATGCGATAACATCACTTAAATAGGGAGAGAAGATGCGAGTAAAAATTTGTGGAATTACCAATTTAAGTGATGCCATGCAGGCAATTGAAGCGGGTGCAGATGCATTGGGATTTGTTTTTTATCGAGAGTCTCCCCGTTATATTACTCCAAGCGATGCCAAGAAGATTATGGATCAATTACCACCTTTTATTGGTAGGATAGGGCTGTTTGTTAATGAGGGGATTGATACCATCGATACCATTAGCAGTTATTGTAACCTAACGGCAAGTCAGATCCATTTTGAGGTGGATGAAGAGGCACTCGATATGCTAGGGGGAAGAGCCCTTCCTGTTGTACGTGCCAAAGCCCCCGAAGATATTATGCAGTATGCCAATCGTTATCGTCTGGTTGATGTCTATTGCGAAGAGTATGGTGGAAGTGGTAAGCGACTTAATCTCTCATGGTTTGATGGTGTGGATTGTTCTAAAATTATTCTTGCGGGTGGATTGACCCCTGAGAATCTTTATGAATTAAAAGATTATAATTTTTATGGGGTTGATGTTAGCTCTGGTGTGGAGCGTATCAAAGGGAGAAAAGATCACGATAAAGTAGCGAAGTTTATTGCCAATGCAAAAAGTTTATGACGCATTAACCGCTGCTTTCCGACGTAATGAGGGGCGACTCTCTCCTGCGTCTTATCAACGTATTGTTGCTAAAAATACCACTCTAATGGAGGATGCAGATACCCTTTTATTGCTTTTGCAATCTTCAGGTTATCCCATTGTTTGGGCAGAGGATCACTATCGTCTTGATACCTATCATACTCTCTATCGAGATCAGAAGTTTTGTGTTATTGATATTGAGACCAATGGAAGTAAGCCAGAGAGTGCCCAAGTGATCGAGGTGGGGGCAGTCATGATACAAAATGGCAAAATCATTGATCGTTTTGAGAGTTTTGTCTCCAGTCCCATTTTGCCTGAATACATTAGTAAGATTACAGGCATTACCAGTGAAGATCTCAAAGATGCTCCAAGTTGTCTAGAGGTGCTCAGTCAGTTACGCCTCTTTATGGAAGATGCAATCTTTGTGGCACACAATGCCAATTTTGATTATGGTTTTTTAAACTACTCTTTTGATCGATTTGGATTGGGTACCATCGGAAATCCTAAGCTCTGCTCGATCGATTTGGCTCAACGAACCATCAAAAGCGAACGGTATGGTTTGGCGTATCTTAATGAGTCTCTCTCTTTAGGTGTTGAGGTACATCATCGTGCTTTTAGTGATGCTTTGACCACCTCAAAGCTCTTAGATATTGCATTTGAGAACCTTCCTGCTGAGGTAAAAACTACCGATGAGTTACTACGTTTTTCGGTCTCGAGTCGACGTGAACGGAGTAAAAATAACAATAAATAGTATTAGATTTTTAGCATAAATTAACATTATTAATAGATTTTATAGAAATAGGCTGTTATAATTAAAAGAAAAAAGGGATGATGATGCGATATGCTAAAGGTCTAATGCTCTCAACAACGGTTGCACTTCTTGCAACAGGTTGTGTTAAACCCACCGAGCAGGTGAATACAACAGGAACAACAACGACAGGAAGCACGGTCTATGGTAGTAGTGCTACAACCGCCACTACAGGAACCTATACCCCTGTCTATGAAGATACCAGCACCATTGTGTATGAGGATCCCGCAACTACCAGTAGTAGTGGTACCATTTATGGTGATGGTAGTACCATCAGTAGTAGTACTACAGGTACGGTGGTGACCACAGGTGGATATGACACCACCGTAACAGGAACGCCTGTAAGCAGTGGCAATGGTGCCTATGGAAATCCTTATGGTGGGGCAGCAACCAGCACCACAACTTATGGAAGTTATGATAGTAATCCTTACGCTACAACTTCAAGCAGTAGTAGTGCTACAGGAAGTTACAGTTATGATGATCCTTATGCAGGAAGCTCCTCTACTGCACCAGACTATACGGTGAATACCTCTTATCCTACAACAAGTAGTAGCAGTTATGGTGGAAGCAGTAGTTATGGAGGAACCTCAGGAGGAGTTCAGCTTCAAGTTGCAGCATTTAGAGACTATGCGGCTGCAGAAGAGTTCAAAAATAACCTCAGTTTAGATCCAAAATACAGTGCCTATATTAAACGTGGAGCAATGAATAAAGTCATTATCACGGGTCTCTCTTCTCGTGCAGAAGCGAAACGGCTTGCTGCAACACGGTTCCCTGGAGCCTTTGTAGTAAGCGGTTCAGGAGGTAGCTCCTCTTCATATACCGCTTCTTCTAGTTATACCCCACCCTCTAGTGCTCTACCCACAGGTAATGGTATTGGTGTTCAAGTAGGAGCCTTTAGTTCTAAAGAGGCTGCACGTGCTGCCGCAGAGAGTGCCGCACGAGGTCGTTATACCGCCATTGTTAAGACAGCCAATGTACGTGGTCGAACCATCTATAAAGCGATTCTTCTAGGTTTCCCAAGTGCCTCAGCTGCACGATCTGCGATCGCTTCAGGTGAGTTTGGTGATGCGTTTGTGGTAACCAATATTCACTAAAATGGTAGATAGATCTTATCGATCAACTCTTGATACTCGGCGTGCGGGTCACTCTCTAGGGTGATTCCTCCGCCACTTTTGTAGTAGAGTTGATCGCCCTCTTGCTCAATAAAGCGTATCATCACCGCGGAGTAGAGGTTTTCTCCATCAAATACACCAAAGACTCCTGTATAAAACCCTCGATTATAATCTTCGATATCTTCAATAATTTCTACTGTACGTCGCTTAGGTGTTCCTGTAATGGATCCAGCAGGGAGAAGCTTGCTGAGAATCTCACCTAAATTCTCTTGCCATTTATTCGGAAGTTGTGCGGTGATTTTGGAACTGGCTTGATAGAGCTCTTTCTCTCCTGCACGAATCTTCTCTAGATAGCGAAACCTCTCTACCTTGACATCTGTTGCAACCATGCCCAGATCATTACGCATAAGATCTACAATCATAACATGTTCAGCCATCTCTTTGGGGTTGTTAAGCAGTTGTTCTTTGGCATCGGGTAGGGTAGCCTCGATGGTACCTTTCATGGGGTAGGTGGCGATGGTATTACCTTGGATTTCGATAAACTTTTCGGGTGAAAAGCTAATAAATCGCCCTTTAAAATAGAGTTTGTATTTAGCACGGGCGTAGAGAAAGATCTCATCAAGCGAGAGATTGGTCTGGATGGGGGTTTTAAACGTAAGGTTGAGCAGGTAGCTGTTGCCTGATCGAATCTCTTCGAGTACACGTTGTAGTCTAGATTGATAGATCCGAAAATCAAGTGGATATTTCTGCAAATAGTAGGGGTGTTTTCTGGGTGTTTTGGGATAGTTACGTATCTGTTGGATCTTAAAAAAGACATCCGTATCGAGTTGGTCAAGCGGTTGGACGAACCGCTCGTTTAGATCATAAGACAGTACAAAGAGAAAAGCCCGTCCCTCTTTGGCAAATTGACTAATGCGTTCCATTAAACATCAAGTAGAATGGCTTTGAGGATTGCCATGCGGACATAGACCCCATTTTTGACCTGCTCAAGCACTTTACATCGGGGATCTTCAAGCATCTCATCAGAGATATCAATATTTCGCATTACAGGACCAGGGTGAAGCAGTAGAATATTTCGATCAGCAAGTCGCTCTTTGGTGATACAGTACTCTTTGGCATACTCTTGGTAATCTTCAAAGATGGGTGCTTTGTGCCGTTCGAGTTGGGCACGTAGACTCATGATGATATCTACCTCATCAATCACCTCATCGAGGTGCTCATACTTCTCTAGGTCATTATCGGGCATAAAGGGTTTAGGTGCAATCAGTATGACACGCATGCCCATACGGCTAAAGAGTCGAATACCAGAGCTCGCCACTCGTGAACTGACAATGTCTCCTACAATGGCAATGGTCTTGCCTGCAAGATTATCGGTATTAAAATGCTCAATCATGGTAAAGTAATCCAGTAGGGCTTGAGTTGGGTGAGCGTAATTTCCTGCTCCTGCATTGATAACAGGTGTGAGATTTTTGTTGGCAAGTTTTTGTGGGGTGGCGTTAAAGCTGTGACGAATAATTACCCCATCAGGCTCCATGGCACAGAGATTGGCAAAGGTATCATCGAGGCTCTCGCCTTTATTGGTCGAACTCTTAGATGGATCAAGATGAACCACCGATGCCCCAAGACGCTTGGCTGCAACCTCAAAAGAGCTTCGGGTTCGTGTAGAGCTTTCGAAAAAGAGGGTAATAAGCAGTTTGTTGTGTAGTAACCTGTTGTTGGTTCGTTTGGCTTTAAAATTACGTGTATCTGCCATAATGGAGGCAATCTGTTTATCCGTAAAGTCGTTGGTATCTACTAGATGTTGCATGAGATCCTTTCATTTTTTTCTGGGCAATTATAGCCAATGGATACTATAAAAATCCCCTTGGTATCATCAAAAAAAATAATAGTTAATTTTGACTTATATTTAAAGAGAATCTAGTTTTAATATAGTAGAATATATTTTTTTATAAAAGGGATGCCATGAATGTAACCAATGAAGAGATAGAGAATCGCATTGCACTTTATGCACTGATTTCACGATTGATGATCAGTGAAGTGGATGAGGAGTTTTTGAAATCGATCGAGAGCAACGATGCGTTGTTGTCACTTTTTCCTAACTATAAAGCGTGGGAAAAACGCAAAGAGTTTGGTCATCGGATCTTAAAAGAGCGGTATTTGGATGTTGATTATGCCAACCTTTTTCTGTTGCATCTGGTTCCTTATGAGAGTTTTTATACCCGTGAGGATCAGATGATTGAGAGCGGTGGAGACAATCCTGTTTTAAGTCTCTATAATGCACTTGATTTTAGGGTAGAACTGGATAAAGCCCGTGTGGTGAGTCCTGATCATATTGGAGTGGAGTTGGAGTTTATGTATATGCTCTGTAGTGCTATGAAAAAAGCTCAAGAGGCAGAGGATCGTGGGGCAATGGAAGAGTTGCTCTATCTTCAGAAAGGTTTTTTAGAGGATCATCTACTTGATTGGGCACCAATGTTTTTGATTAACATGAAGAAGGAGTCTCGAACTCCACTCTATCATGATGGTGCGGAGTTGGCAATGGAGTTTTTGCTGAGTGATTTTGAGTACATCAATGAGCAGTTGGATCTTCCTGTGATGAGCCGAGGAAGTTGTCACGTATGAGTTTGATTCTCGACGTTGCTGCTTGTGTTCGTTCGAGCAGTAAGTTTTCTACTTGTAGTCGCTGTTTGGATATCTGTCCTGTGGAAACGATTGAGTGGGTTGATAACCTGCCTGCATTTACCCCCTCGGCATGTATTGCGTGTGGAGGATGCGTGGGGGTCTGTCCTACGGAAGCCTTTTCTCTTTCGAATTTTTCAACTATAAACTTCTTTTTTGACTTTTTGGAGTCTCAAAAAGAGGATCTACATTGTGGTGAAGGGATTGGTTGTGTGAGTACGCTCAGTGTAGAGCATCTTATCGCTTTGGCTCTAGAGAGTCAACTCCCCTTGGTTGCTCACCCTCAAGGGTGTCACTGTGGTGGGGAGAGTACAAAACTTCAAGATCAAATTATTGCTAACCTCGAAGAGGCAAATTTTGTTTTAGAGAGCATTGCCGATAATAAGCAGATCAAGATAGCTCAAGCAGAGCCTATCTTGAGCAATGAGGAGAACAGATCGGTTGAGGAGGTCTCTAGCACAGATCGACGTTCGTTTCTCTCTTTAAAGACTGCAATCCAGAGCAAGCAGAGTTTTGATGAAGCCGTAGATGCAGATGAATTGAAGGCTTTTTCGCTTGATAAAGAGGCACTCTCTCGAATGAAAGAGAGCCGAATTCCTGATAAGCGAAAACTGCTCTTTTCGGTATTGAAGCGTCAAGAGAAGCCATCGAAGTATGAGGTTTTAGCCACTGAAGATATCTCATTTACATCACAGAAGTATGTAGATGAGCACTGTACCAACTGTCAGATCTGTTACCGTATCTGTCCCACAGGAGCACTCAGCAGTGACAAAAAGTTTTCACTGATTAACTTCGATGCGATGTTGTGTGTGAAGTGTCATCTCTGTCATGATGCCTGTGAGCCTGATGCCATTCATCTACAGGCGGGATTTGAGACTAAAGAGCTGTTTGAACCGACCCAGAGAACATTGGCAACATTTGATATTAAGCGGTGTCACTCTTGTGGAAACTACTTTACCTATACGGGTGGTGAGCAGGAGTGTTTTCGGTGCAAAATAGAGGAAGAAGAGGCGATGGCACTTCATCTTCATGCACGTAAAAGTATAAAATAATTAATAGAGAAAAGGGGAGAAGATGAGACCAGAAGAGATAAAACCAGATACCGAGCTCTGTACCATTATTGGTTACAATGCCCAAACAGGAGATCGACGACGCTACTTTAATAAGATTTTAAAATTGAGTGGTAAAAATGCTACCGCCATTGCGTTGAATATAAAAGATGAGCATTTTGACTATACCATGAAGAATTTGCCCAACTCCAAAGTGACACGCATGATGATTGAACCCGAGTTTCAAGCACAAGCCGTCGCCTATTGTGATGAGGTCGATGAGCGTGTCAAAGTACGCAAGCTTGTTGGCTTTGTCGAAGTTGATGGTGGAAAAATTCATGGCTACAATCTTGATGTTGCGATTGATGATCTTGTTGAGAATCCCGAATTTTACGATGATCGCATGATCTTAGCGGTTCGAATGATGCTTTTAGCCAACCGTTGGTATGGGGTAGAGATTGATCTAGAGCTTATTCCTGAGGTGGTGGCGTAATGCCCCATAATTCAATAATGAGGAGAGAAGATGAAGAGTAATTTTGATGATTTAAGAGCCGACTTTGAAGCCCTAAAGGCTTCGGGTGAGCTCTGTATGGATGGGAGTTGTGCTAGTGATGAGGAGGTAGACCTACGGGACTATCCTAGTTACACTGAAGCCCTCTATGCACAGATTGTAGCACCAAGTGCTAGTGGGATCTATCTTTCACGATGGGACATCAAAGAGATCGCAGAGGCAGCAGGAGATTCGATGTCGATTCATCCACGTAAGCGGATGTTTGAGCTTTTGATGAAATATGCGGTCTCTCAAGAGCGTATGCAAGCAGTTCTTGATGCGATCGAAGAGCACATGCAACATAAAATAGAGATTTATGAGGAGCTTCAGGAGACTTTTCCGCATTCTAAAGTGGTTTTTGGTGAGAAGATTGAAAAAGCGAAAAAGACCATTCGAACCTTTCCTCATATTATGAAAGAGTATTTTTAAAACGCAATGAGAAGCGTACGTTATGGTCTATGGCTACTTGTGGGGATGCTCTTATTTACAGGATGCTTAGAGCGAAATACGCTCTCTCCGAAAAAAACAGAGATTCAAAGTCACAATCCTTTGGTAAAAGAGGCACTCAAGCAGCTGGGTAAACCCTATCTCTATGGGGCAATAGGACCTGATTATTTTGACTGTTCGGGTTTTGTTTATGCCATGGCAAAGCGGGTGGGGATTGCCCTGCCTCGAACTGCTTTGGCTCAATCACAAATTGCAGGTAAAAAGCTCTCAAGAGCAGAGATTCGTGAAGGAGATCTACTCTTTTTTGATACCGCTTTGCGGGGGCGGGTTAACCATGTGGGGATCTATCTTGGGAATGATCGCTTTATTCATGCTAGTAGTGGTAAGGCACATGGGGTTACCATCTCTTCGCTTAATGGATGGTATCGTGATAAATTTCGATGGGGGAAACACCTAAGATGAGAATTAATGACATTCTATTTAAAATAAAAACTGCACTCTCGTTAGATACAGAGATGATGCTTAAAGCCTACAAACTTGCAGGCTATCCGATGCAGAGATCGCATCTAGAGGCGATTTTAAAACGTCGACAAGATAAAGGATACGAAGAGGCGACTTATGAGGAGTTGGGAGTATTTCTTGATGGGCTTATTGCACTTAAGCGGGGGGAGCCTCCGAAAACACCACAAGCAGAGGATATCCCACTGACCAATAATCTTATTTTAAAAAAATTACGCGTAGCACTGCAACTCAAAGAGATAGAGCTACAAATGATCTTTGGATTGGTGGATGCCCCCTTAAGTCCTAGGCAGATTGGTGCACTCTTTCGAGCGGAGCATCATAAAAATTTCAAACCCTGCTCCGATGAGCTCTTGATGCTCTTTTTAGAGGGCTTAGATGAGTTCTACTATATCGATGATGAAGCCTAGCTTAATAAATTATACTTATTGAAATAATAAAGAAAATAAACTTTACTTATTAACTCGAAAGTGCTATACTTCGAAAAAATTATAAAGGTTATAATTATGGCTAATAGATTACCTTGGTGGGTAGGTGGCATTTTGATGTCAGGCTTGTTGCTTTTAACATTTTCGATCTATGGGGCAGATCGTCCCATTGGGGCATCGACTTATGTCCCGTATGCAGCAGCACTTATTTTTGATCTCGATCCCGAGAAATACTCCTATATTGAACATATCAAAGATGCAGGTTCATGGGAAGGGGTAATGCTTTTGGGTGTGCTTTTTGGTGGGTTTATCACCTCGGTATTTATCACCAAAAGTTTTAGAATTTCTCTGATTCCTAGTGCATGGAAAACCTATAAGAATAAGTCGGTACTCTCTCGATTGCTCTGGAGCTTTTTTGCGGGGTTTATTATGATTATTGGAGCACGACTAGCGGGAGGGTGTACTTCGGGGCACTTTATGTCGGGGATGAGTCAGATGGCGATCTCATCGATGATTTTTGGAACCGTGGTCATGATCTCTCTTCTGGTAACAGGTAAGTATTTTTACAATATCAAAGGGGATAAGTAATGGCAGATATTCTTTTTGTGGTGGATGAGCAAAATGCAACGGTGACCGATCGGGTCTTTAAGATGGTAGAGAATGTCATTCATATGGATCATGGATCGGTTGCACTGGTCTTTTTGATTGGAGTGATTTTTGGGGGAATTATTCAGTACACTCGTGTGGATAAGTTTGAGAAGATTGCAGGATTTGCAATGTTAAAAGATACGATTATTCCCAAAATGCTCTTTTTGACTGTTGGGCTTACAAGTATTGGTCTTTATTTTATGATCCAAGCAGGTTGGGCACACTACCATGTTAAACCGATTATTCTTCAAGGATTATTGATTGGTGGAACCCTCTTTGGTATCTCGATGGCAATTTTAGGGAAGTGTCCAGGGACAGGACCCGTCTCGATTGCTGAGGGGCGAATTGATGTCTTAGTCGGTGCCATTGGTGGATTGTTTGGTGGATTGGTCTTTACCCTCTATTATGATGACTTCTTTAAGCCTTTAATGGGAGAGAGTATGGGAGAGAGTATCCTTACAGATTTCTTTAAAGGGAATGAAGATTTAACGGTTCTGATTTTTGGTGTGGTGGTTACACTGATTGCTATTGCCATTCCTAAGCTAGAATTATACGACGAAGCGGACTTATCGAAACTCCCAGAGGATCAACGACCAGATCGGAAGCAGTAAAAAGAGAGTTTAAAGCTCAATGTGCGTATAATCCAGAGAAAAATAAAAAGTGATTTATGCAGAACAAAAGCCTTAAACTCTCTCTGAAATCGTATCTTAATTTTGCCGATCTTCTCGGTAGTTACCGTGGAGATCATGAGTCCAATCGTACCTTTGCACTCAAGCATGATGATCTGCCTCCCTCTGCGGTAGATCGTTTACTTCTATGGGCACATGAACACCGTTTCAAGGTGACCTCCTCACCTGAGATTGATCTCTTTCTTCATCGCTTCTCTATGGCAACCTCCTTTTTGGTGTTTTTTTCGCTCTTTATGGGGGTTCTTGTGGGGATAGGTCTTTTGAGTTATAGTGGAGATGCCCCAGTTAATGTGATCTATTTTTTTGCAATGACGCTGATCTTGCCACTGCTTAGCATGCTTCTCTCCTTGATAAGTATGATCAGTCGGGGAGAGATGGCAAACTTTATTACCCATCTTTTTCCTCTTTATTGGTTGGAGCGTTTGATTGAGCATCTTCCTGATCAGGCACAAGGGATCATTGATCGTCTTCCTGCTTCGGTGAGTAAGTGGATCTTTTTAGAGCGTCTTCAACGCTTTTCTCTCTTTTTCTCGATTGGTATTTTACTAGCACTTATGGGCATGGTAGTGGTCAAGGATATCGCTTTTGGATGGAGCAGTACGCTGAATATTACCGCAGAGGAGTTCCATGCACTGCTTTCATTTATTGCGATGCCGTGGGAGAGTTGGATTCCCTCGGCAGTACCCTCTTTGGAGCTTGTGGAGTTGAGTCACTATTTTCGTCTAGGAGAGAAGCTAGAGAGTGAGATGATCCAGAATGCAGATAAGCTTGGAGCATGGTGGAAGTTTCTAGCGATGAGTACGTTAGTTTATGCGGTGATTTTACGGTTTATCTTCTGGATGGTGGTACGGTTTAATTATCAAAAAGCACTTGAGAAGAGTCTTTTGGTTCTTGAAGGTGTCTCTCAGTTACTGCGTGAATTTGATAAGCCATTTGTCTCAACCAATGCACCGAGTCAAGAGAAGCATCTGGATATTGTTGAGGAGACAGAAGCTCAGGTTACAGAAGAGGCAGGGCATTATCATGATGTTATTTTAGGATGGAATTTCTCTCCTGATGAGATCCGTTTGGCAAATGATACCACCAAAATTATTGCCCCAATGATACACACGGTAGGTGGAAGTCATACCTTTGAAGAGGATGAAGAGATTGCTAGTGGGGTCAGTAGGCATGTACTGCTTTATGTCAAATCGTGGGAGCCACCGACCATGGATTTTGTAGATTTCTTAGAGATTCTTATTGAGAATCCAAAGGTTGAGACCATTGAGATCTATCCTCTTGGAACCGCGGGGCGTTACTATGAGAGTGAGCCACGAGAGGTGGCAGTATGGAAGCGAAAAATACAAGGATTAAACACAACAAAGGTATGGGTAATAGATGCAAAAGAGCAGAAATAAAGATAAAGAAGTAAATAGATATCCAAAGTTTGCGGTTGTAGGACACCCCAATAAGGGAAAAAGCAGTATTGTCTCCTCTTTGGCACTGGATGACTCTGTTCAGATTGGGGATACACCTGGAACCACACAGGTTAAGCGAGGATTTCCACTTAAAGTGGATGGGAAGATTGTTTATGAACTTTTTGATACCCCTGGGTTTCAGCGGGCACGACGGGTACTCTCGTGGCTTAAGTCTCAAGAGCCTGTCTCTGCCGATCGACGGGGGGAGTTGATTCGTGCTTTTATTGAAGAGCATCGCGATAACGAGAAGTTTCATGATGAGATAGAGCTTCTTGAACCCATTGCCAATGGTGCGGGAATTATCTATGTGGTGGATGCCTCCAAGCCGTATGGACCTGAGTACGAAGTAGAGATGGAGATTCTTCGCTGGACGGGACAACCCTCGATGGCAATTCTTAACCTTATTGGTGAAGAGGATTATCGAGAGCAGTGGAAACGGGCACTGGGGCACTATTTTCGTCTGGTACGCACCTTTAATCCTGTTCGGGCTACTTTTGAGGATCACATGAGCCTACTCGAGAGTATGGCTCAGCTCAAAGAGGAGTGGACAAAGCCCATCAAGGTAGCTATTGGTGTACTCAACGAGTTACATCAGCAGAAGGTTGAGCAGAGTGTGGATGCGATTGTGCAGACCATGAAGAAGAGTTTGGGCTATGTCTATACCAAACCGATTCCTGCCCAAGGGATCTCTCCTCAAGAGGAGAGTAAGGCAAAGCAACGTTATCAGGCACAGATTGTGACCTATGAGCGGGATCTTGAGGAGCAGATTGAGCTTATCTGGAACCATCGAAGTATCGAGAAAGTTGAGAATCTTCTGGTTTTTGAGGATATTGGGCTCTTCTCTAAAGAGAGTGCATCTATTTTTGGATTGGGTCAACGGGAGTTGATTATTACCGCAGCTTCTGCAGGGGCAATGGGCGGTTTGGGACTTGATCTGATGCTTGGTGGAGGAAGCCTCTTTTTAGGATCGATTATTGGTGGTGCTGTTGGTGGTGTTGGTGCCATGGTAGGTTTTGATAATCTCTATGAGGTCAAGATCTTAGGGCAGAAGGTTGGGAAACGAGAACTCACCATTGGTCCTATGCAGAATTTAAACTTTCCTTATATTCTTTTAGGGCGTGCACTCTATCATGCTTCAGTGATTGCAAAGCGTTCACATGCTTTGCGAGATGAAGTCAAATGGGAAGATGAAGTACAGTATACCGAGCAGATACTCGATGCTAAAACACGAAGAGGTCTTGAAAAACTTCATGCTAGATTGCGTCGAGGTGAGGAGCCTACACCCGAAGAGATCAAAGCCTATCGGGCGATAGTTTTAGAGAGCTTCGAGAGACTTCTATCCCACTAGAAGACGCTCTAAGCCCATAAGTATTACAATACTCAACAGACCTCCCGCGACACCTGCAAGGAGATCATCACCCATTACCCCCAATCCACCTGCCACTTTGCGATCAATCACTCCTATGGTGGAGGGTTTCCAGATATCAAAGAGCCTAAAGGTGGCAAAACTGCTTACAAGTGCAATCTCATAAGCATACTCAAAGTGCATGCTCTGTGCCGAGGAGAGGGCAAACATCATTGCAATCCACATTCCTGCAACTTCGTCGATTACAATGCTTTTATCATCATGAATGCCTGTGGCTTTCTCATATTTGTTGATCTCAAAAATACCAATAATGGTAATGGCTAGGGTAAGCATAAATAGGGTTTGCATGGGAAAGATTTTTAAAAATCCCACACCTACAATCAGTGCTGCCAAGCTCCCCACGGTACCTGGGGCTTGGGGGCTGAGTCCTGTACCAAAAAAGGTAATAAAAAGTCGGTTTGCGTTCATGTTCTCTCTTTGTTAGGTTAGTGAGGTGGTTTGATAGAGCCCCATGAGTTTGACATAGAAGTCTTCATCGTTATGCTCCTCCATGAGACCATCATTGGGAACAAGGGCATCATAGATCATCTGTAGATTCTTAAAGCGGTTGGGGTAGAGGGTACTGAGAATATTCGCAGAGACCTCTCGACGTACCAGCATGCTTGGTGGCATCATACCCGCATCAATTAGTTGTAAAATTGAGGCAGAGTGGTAGTGAATATGGTGGTGCTGTCCATGGGGGCAGGTGCTTCCACTCACAAGGGTTCGACAGCGGTTACAGTAGACATACTGCTCAATGGTGGTAACCTCTATTTTGATCCCTTTGGCAGCATCAAAAATGGAGTTGAGGCGATCTTTATCATAGAGTAGTCCCAAGCCTGCATGGTTTTTCCCTACGACAAGACGGTTACATCCATAATTTTTTGCCACAAGGGCATCGAGGATTAGTTCGTTGTAGCCTGCAAAGATATAGGAGTTCTCTAGAGGTACCACAATAACTTTGTTGGGTGGTAAGAAGTGCTCGATAAACCGCATGAGTGCTTCATAACGAATATCAAAACGTAACCCATAAGTGGTAAAGGGTTTCAGCAAAAAGAGAATTACCATATCCGATTGATCGAGGGTTTGACGAATTATTCGCTCATGGGCACGGTTGAGTGGATTGGCAGCAAGCATCATGGCAGAGACATTTTTGGCATTTTGTGCTTTAATACTCTCTTTGACCTTTTTTAGGTAGCTAGAGACCAGTGGATATTCAACCCGATAATCACCACAGACTGCGATCTTTCCAATACGATTGATGGTATTTCTCACCCCTGGATGAGAGGGGTCAGCGGTTCCATAAATACATTGAAGACGCTCTTGGGGGTCGATCTCAAAAGTAGAATCAACGGTAAGCTCTCCTACAATTTCCCCATCGGTGACAAGATCAATCACTTCACCCTGTTCAAGTGACTGAAGGCATGCTTCATTTTTTTCTCCACTTGGAGCCAAAATAAAGGCAAAAGGGTAGGGAACACCTTTGTACATCTTGGTACGGTTAACCTCCTTTGCCTCCTCTTCATTCATTAACTTATCGACAGGAGAGATTAAGCCTTCTTGAACCAAAGCCATTGTTGAAAGGGCTTCAGCATCAATAAAGAGCTGCTTATTTTTTCTTGAAGATGCCATACTTTTTCCTTTTTTCCCATAAACTTTTTCGAGAGATACCGAGTTTTTTAGAGAGCTCGGTATCGGGGAATTGATATTGAAAACTGTTCACAATAAACTTAACATAATCATCGATGGTAAGAATCTCATTTTGATCATAGAGTTTGTTGTCGGTATTGATCTCAATGGTGGGGAAGGGGGTCTCCACATCATTGCTCGTTGAGATAATAAAACTGCGATCTTTAATTAACTCAAAGAGCTGATCGCGTTCGGCTTTTTTGAGGGTCTGAAGCTCCGAGATGTAGAGTACATGTTTTTTATTGGCGTTTTCGATTTTCTCTTTCCAATTTTTCATAGCCAAAGGAATAAAAACCAATACTCTATCGTGGTGTTTGGCATACTCAAATGCCAATTTATCAACCAATTTAATATAATTGGTAAGAATAACAATAGGAGGTTTAACCTTGTGGAGATCATCTGCCACATTGATATCATTGAGCAGATATTCACTGTACTCTTTGTAGAGACTTTTGTACTTTTTAAGTGTCTGATACTCTTTGTAGTGCTCAATTTTACGCCTGAGCTCTTCGATCATAAAAGGTTTAACAATGTAGTCATTGGCTCCGAGCTTGAGTGGAGCAGCAACGGTATCGTTGTTGATATACGAGACCATAAGAATGATAATCTTCTCTTTGTACTTGGTAATGAGTGGATTAAAGTTTTGTCCTGGAAGATTGGTAGAGAGGAGATAGGCATCACCCGTACTTGATGTCATCGCCTCCTTAATCGATGAGAAGACCTCTGTCTCGTAGCCTGATTGGTTGAGCTTGGTGGATATACTCTGTGCAAGGTATAGTTCATTTTCGATGATGGTTATCTTCATTGTTGTGTCCAGTCGTAATAGTTTAGTGTTGCGACAGCTTCAACAGCTACCCCCTCTTTGCGTCCTATCCAACCTAGCTTCTCTGCCGTGGTCGCCTTGATGTTCACCAAATGAGGTGCTAGGTTGAGTAGTTTTGCAAGGTTAAATCGCATGTCTTTTTTATAACTTAACAGTTTTGGTGTCTGTGCGATGATGGTGAGATCAACATTGCCTAAACTGTAACCAAGGTGATGAAGTCGAGTAACGGTATCTTTTAAAAGTAGGGAGGAGTCAACCCCTCTATATTCAGAAGATGTATCGGGATAGAACTCGCCAATGTCTCCTAAGCCCGCAGCACCCAAGAGTGCATCAATGACCGCATGAATGGCAACATCGCCATCACTGTGTGCTTTGAAGCCAAAAGGTGCATCAATCTCGATACCACAAAGCATCATAGGTTTACCCGATTCAAAGGGATGAATATCGATCCCAAATCCCACAAGCGTTTTATCTATGGGTCGCTCCAAACAGGGAAGTTTGGTGAGATCATCAATGGTGGTAAGCTTATGTGCTTTAGCTGAACCCTCAACAAAACAGATCTCTCCTCCAACAGCAGCAATGGCAGAGCTCTCATCACTAAAGGCGTGATGGGTAGAGAGTGCCTCTTTGAGTGTTTGGGTACAGGAGAGTTGTGGCGTTTGGATAATCTTTGCAGATTCTCGATTGATGGGGTGACCTTCAAAATAGAGGGTATCGACCACATTAAGTGTAGGAACGACACATCTTCTGTTCTTTTTTGTTTCGATAATACGCATTATCATCTCAGGATCGAGACAACAACGGGCAATATCGGAGACCAAAACAAAAGGAGTAGTGACCTCTTGAAGGGCATTTTTGAGTGAGTTTTGACGGGAGTCTCCCCCCTCAACAAATCGATAATCCGCAAAGTTGGACATACTGTGGATATCATCCTTAGATGATACAATAATCGTATCTTTAAAGGAGTAAAGTGATTGAAAATCGTCAGCCACCTTGAGCCAGATGGGACGATCTCCGCTCCATAACCATTGCTTCTTTGGTGCCAACTTAAAACGCGATGCTGAACCTGCCCCCAAGAGTATCAGTGTAATGTCTTGCAATACCTCTTCCTAAATTTAAAAGTGTAACAATATTATACATTGGTAACCTTTGGTAACACTTTAAATTGTCACTTTTTGAAGCAGAAATTTTTAAAAAATGGTGCTTTTTTAGGAGTAATTGAATTTTTTGATTAAAGTTTATCTCTTTTAAAGCAGAGACAATAATCATAAATTTTTATGAAGAATTTAATCTTTAAAATTGAATTTTTCTCTCTTGACTTAAGCGATACTTTTTGGACTCTTTTTTTAAAAAAAGAGTGCGTAATAAGTCCATTATTATAGTATAATATTCTCCAAAAAAGGAGAATGGATGTTTCGGCAGCTCTTTATTTTGGTAGGAATGGGGGCTTCGATGTTTGGAGCGTCGATGACCATGTATGATTTTGAGGAGAGTAATCTTACGCAGTGGCAATCCAATGCACACTGGGCAATTCAAGAGGATAAAAGCTCCATGGTACTCTCACTTGTGGAGCCAAGTCTGAGCGATCCTTTTAATCTCTGCTTTAGAGATGATATAGCATTTTTAGATGGAAATATATCAGTTCTTTTTCGTGCCAACCAAGGTAAAATAGATCAAGGTGGTGGTCTAATGTGGCGAGTTCAAGATGCTAAAAACTATTATGTTGTTCGTTTTAATCCTTTAGAGAATAACTTTCGTTTTTATCTGGTTCAAGAGGGAAAACGTCTTTTGATTGCTTCTGCGGATGTGGTACTTCGTGGTGGTTGGCATGAGATGCGTATAGAACAACGAGGGGATCATCTTTTGGGTTATTTGGATAATCAGCGTCTACTAGATCTTCACGATAATAGGCTCCCCCATGCTGGAGGTGTTGGGCTCTGGAGTAAAGCCGATGCTCTAAGCTCTTTTGATAATCTCTTAATTGAGAAGGAGAAGTAATGCGATATCTACTATTAGGGATGATGACACTCTGGATGTTCTCTGGATGTGAGCGACTTTCGATGGATAACGAGGTGACCATCTATGTGTCTGAGGATCAAGTTTTCTCGGAGCCTCTGCTTAAGGCATTCGAGAAGAAGACGGGTATTAAGGTAAATGCCATCTACGATACCGAAGAGTCCAAAGGGACAGGGGTAATGAATCGTCTTATTGCCGAATCAAACAATCCTCAAGCAGATCTCTACTGGGCAAATGAGCCCATTCGTGCCGAGGTGCTACGTCAGAAGGGGATTTTGGCTCCTTATAAAAGCCCTAATGCAGAAGGAATTCCTGAGAAGTTCAAAGACCCCAAGGGGTACTGGACAGGTTTCTCTGCACGGGTTCGTATTTTTGTGGTGCATAAGGATCTGGCACAAAAGCCAACTGGAGTGATGGATTATCTTCATCCCAAGTATCAAGGACGATCGATTATTGCCAACCCTCTTTTTGGTACCACGACCATTCATATGGCAGCACTCTATTCGCTTTTGGGCAAAGAGAAGCTTATGGAGTTTTTAAAAGGGCTAAAAGAGAATAAAGTGGCAATTAGTACAGGCAATGGTGAGAGTGCCGATCTGGTCTCAAAAGGGGAGTATGGATTTGCTTTGGTCGATAGTGATGATGCGGTAGTGCGGTTACGACGTGGAGAGGTGATCTCTCTGGTCTATCCTGATCAAGAAGAGGGAGAGATGGGTGCATTGGTGATTCCTAATGCTGTGATGCTTATGAAAAATGCACGCCATCCCAAGGCAGCTAAAAAGTTGATCGATTATCTTTTGAGCTCCAAAACTGAAGCCAAGTTGGCACAAGCTGATTGTGCTCAGATCCCCCTGCATGCAGGGGTCACGCCACCTAAAGAGATCAAAGCACTTAATGAGATTCGAATCATGCAGGTTGATTATGCCAAATTAGCATCCTTTATGTTGGAGATTCAACCAATTTTACGTCAGATTTTCTAGTTTTGATGAATTGGCTCAGATGGTGGGGAGGATTCTCCTCTTGGGCAATTATTGGTGGGTTGAGTCTGCCCATCTTGATGATCTTTTATGACCTTTTTCATGATTTTTTTACTGTTGATCACCTGATGCCCATGGGGGTATGGAGGTTGTTGTTGAACTCCTTAGCTCTCTCTTTAGGGGTGGCACTGCTGAGCAGTTTTTTTGGATTACTTTTAGGGCTACTCTGGTTTAAGAGCAATATTGCATTGGGGTGGTTGATGGGACGAATAGTTTGGGTTTCATTTTTAATACCACCTTATATCCTAGCATTTAGTTGGTTACTCTTATTTCGTCAAGAGGGGGGATTGGAGGTGTTGTTTTCTGGATTTTGGGGAACACTTTTTATCCTTTTTTGGGTTTATCTGCCTATTTCTCTACTCTTAATTGAGCGTTTTTTATCTCAGATTGATCCTGATTTAGAGTCCTCTGCACTGTTGATAACCAACTGGTGGGGGGTACTGTATCGGGTAACGATACCACTTCTTTTGCCTGCGTTGAAAGTAAGCTTTTGGTTGATCTTTATGCTTACCTTTGGAGAGATTACGGTGGCAAATGTTTTGCGTTACCCTGTTTTTGCGATGGAGAGTTTTACGCAGTTTAGTGCATTTTACGATACTCAGATGGCAACCTTGATGGCACTTCCAATCATGATGGTGGCACTGCTATTGCAGTGGCAGATTCGTAAGGGACTGACGGTACGCTGGCTACGATGGAGAGCTGTTCCCTCCTTATCGATAAAGTTTGGGCTGTTGACACGATGGCTCTTAGGTGGGTTTTCTTGGATGGTGGTACTGCTCTCTCTGTTTCCTTTATTTAACCTTGTAAGTTTGATTGATGTGGGCTCTTTTTTTGAGGCACTCGATCGAGGTACATGGGCACTCTTTTTGAGTTTTAGAGATGCGATATTGGGTTCAACTTTGGTGGTTTTGTGGGGGGTAATATTGGCATATCTGTTTTATAAAGAGCTTGTTTGGGGTGCAAATTTTCTTAAAGGGGTGTTGTTGCTGGGGTTTATTTTACCTTCGAGTATTATGGGGATGGGGCTGATTCTCTTTTGGAATCAACCATGGAGTATGATGATTTATGGTGGTTTTTGGATTATCATATTGGGGTATTTGGGTAAATATCTCTTTTTAGGTACCCAGATTATCGAGATGGGACTCTCTCAATCCCCTTCATCTTTAGAGGAGGCAGCAATCTTGTCTGGAGCATCGTGGTGGCAGACACTTTGTCGCATTCTTATCCCCTTACATTGGCGTACATTGTTTTTGGCATGGTTGGTGGGATTTTTGTTTATGATGCGAGAGAGTAGTATGACCATGTTGGTACATCCCGCAGGAGAGGAGACCTTGCCCGTGTACATTTTGACACAGATGGCAAACGGGGATCCCAAAGTCACTGCTTCTCTCTCACTCTTAATGGTACTTGGGGTTATTGTCCCTTTTGTCGTGTATCTTTTTTATGAGCGAAGGGGACGTAGTGATTGAGTTAAAATCGATCTCTCTGAAGCGTTTAGAGAAGCGTCTTTTTGATCGATTCTCTTTAACGGTTGCATCTGGTGAGCGGTTGGTGTTGGTTGGGGCTTCGGGTGTGGGTAAGAGTACCCTTTTGCGATTGATTGCAGGTTTAATGGTTCCCGATCGAGGAGAGATCTATATCGATGGAGTATTGGTAACCAAAGATCAGGAGCTTCTTATTGAACCACATAAGCGGATGTTGAATATGGTGTTTCAGGATTTGGCACTTTGGAGTCATCTCTCAGTAGCCAAGAATATTGCATTTGCATTGGAGATAGCGAAATATCCCAAAGAGGAGATCCTAAGGAGAGTAAAAAATACTTTAGCCATGGTTGGATTAGAGGGGTATGAAGATCGTGCCATTGATACCCTTTCAGGAGGAGAACAACAGCGGGTGGCACTGGCGAGGGCATTGGTCAGTGAGCCCAAGATCTTGCTTATGGATGAGCCTCTTTCTCATCTGGATCGCTCACATCGTGAGCGGTTGATTCAAGAGATTATTATCCTTCAAGAGCAGTTGGGTTTTACACTGATCTATGTCACTCATGATGCCCATGAGATAGAGAAGGTTGCCACCCGTTTGGTGACACTTTCTCCTATTTAAACTGATGCCAAAAGGGTGTTCCCACCGTGGGAGTTGAGGGGGAAGCCATGTCTCGTTCTTGCATCCGACCCGCTCGATAAGAGAGGCGACCTGCAATAAGGGCATGTTTAAATGCCTCTGCCATCATAACAGGCTCTTGGGCAAGGGCAACTGCGGAGTTGAGCAGTACCCCATCAAAGCCCAGCTCCATCGCTTCGATGGCATCGGAGGGTTTACCGATTCCTGCGTCGACGATGAGGTTAAGGTTGGGGAACTGTTTTCGAATGGTCTTGAGGTTATAAGGATTCATCAAGCCTCGCCCTGAGCCAATGGGTGATCCCCACGGCATGAGGGTAGTACATCCTAGATCCGCCAAGCGTTGGGCAAGAACAAGATCATCGGTCATGTAAGGCAGTACTCGAAACCCCTCATCGATGAGTACCTTGGTCGCCTCAACCAGTG